>Ga0209426_1000040_pt1 | contig 263661 bp, 245 predicted proteins | sample Deesub1362B_J571_FD_187697 | JGI IMG/M metagenome (GOLD analysis project Ga0209426, IMG submission 187697) | Deep oceanic, basalt-hosted subsurface ecosystem from Juan de Fuca Ridge flank, Pacific Ocean, CORK Borehole 1362B_J2.571 (SPAdes)... ...
AAGAGAAACTTAAATCGCAATATGATGAACTTAATCCAGTAGAGTTAAAAAGAAAAATAGTAAGACTTCAAAATAAGTTGTTTAAACTTCAAGAATTAAAAAAAGGTTGTAATAAGAAAGAATATTGTTTAAATTTTCATATAGATTCTTACATGAGGCAATGAATATGTTTTTATATAGATCCTTAAATGAGGCAATAAGCAGTTTGAAAAATATAGATTGAAAAATTTTGTTTTTGAATATAAAATGTATGGGAAATCTTGGTTGGAGAGGGAGAATGAAAATTTTAGGTTTGTTATTATTTATCATAGGTGTAATAATTAAATTGCTCACTTCTTTAAATCTCTTAGCCTGGGTTTTAATTATCTTGGGCTTAATTTTGATTATTTTTGCCTATCTTGGAGAAAGAAAGACAGAAGTTTAAATCTAAAATTTTGGTTTACATATAAATCCTGTAATTTTTAAATCAAAAAAGGTCTGAGCATTAGTAGGTTTAAGAATAAGGGCTGTATCTGCTCCTTTACCTGTCCCTCCTATTGAAATACAGTATTCATTAATTGGGATAAGGCCAGCATCTGCCGCCATTAAACTTATTTCAATGGCAACTTTTGTTCCCTCTCCAAAAGTTCTCAAGGTATAAGCAATAATTTCTTCAAGCTCATATGTTCCAAGTTTTTTCCTTACAGCCCTTCCAACCCCGCCAAAAGCATGCTGACAGGTCAAAATTTTTGCACCATTTTTTTCCATTATTTGTCTGTTATCCTCCAGCAATTCTTGGAAATTTGGCTTTAAAAAACCCGTTGAATGTGTTACCACCACAAGATTAAATCCTTTAAACAATTTTGAGGCCTCAACACCCGTTCTCCCAGAGCTTGAAGCCACTAAAATATTTTTAATTTTTAATTCTTCTGCATATTTTCTAGCTAATTGGAGTGTTTTTTGAGTATTTTTTGCTCCAGGCATGTCAAAATAAAAACATGGAATTTGCAATTCTGCCATTTTGATTTCCTCCTTTAGAAAACACTATTTTAATGAGCCTACAACCTTCTCAACTTCTTTCAAAATTTCTCCTGATTTGACAACTTCTGTCAATTTATTAATATCATTAAATAAAGGACGGTCTTCATCCAGTGGTTCAATATATTTACGTATAATTTCATATGCAATCTGCACCCCCTTACCTGGCTTTAAAGGTTTTCTAAATTCAATAGCCTGTGCACCAGCCATTAACTCAATCGCAATTACTGCCTGAGCATTGTCTATTATCTGTCTTGTCTTCAATGCAGTTGTCATACCCATGCTCACAAAGTCTTCCTGATCAGCTGCAGCTGGAATTGATCCAATTGCCGCAGGGGTGCTCAGTACTCTGTTTTCGCAAACTAACGCACCTGCCGTATACTGAGCAAGCATCATCCCAGAAAACATCCCAGCTCCCTTAGTTAGGAAGGCAGGAAGCCCCATGCTTAAATTAGGGTTCATCAATCTATTTAATCTTCTCTCTGAGAGAACTGCAACTGTGGTAATTGCTATCCCCAATAATTCAAGAGCAAAAGCCTGAGGAGTGCCTTGAAAATTAGCACCAGTAAGAACTTCGTTATCCTCTGGAAAAAAGGTGGGATTGTCCGCTGCATTATTCAATTCTGTTTCTATGATGTATCTTGACCATTTAAGTGCATCTCTAGCTGCTCCTACAACTTGGGGTGTGCTACGGAGACTATAGGCATCCTGAACTTTTTTACCTTTCTGAGCTAAAAGTTCACTCCCTTCCACTAATTTTCTGATATTCTCACTGCACTCAATAGCTCCTGGATATCCTCTTACTTTATGTAATCTTTCATCATAAGCCTTCATATTTGCGTTTAAAACCTCAAGGGTCATTGCAGCTGCTATTTCTGAATGTTTTATCCACTGATGAGCATCATAAATTTCCAGTGCTCCCATTCCTGTGATAACATTGGAACCATTTATAGTTGCCAGCCCATCCCTCGCTTCATAAACAATGGTTGGAATTCCGGCTTTTTCCATTGCCAATTTTCCTGGAAGTCTTTTCCCCTTGTAAAAAGCCTCTCCTTCACCCATTAGAACTAATGCCATTTGAGCCATGGGCGAGAGATCTCCGCATGCTCCAACTGAACCCCGTTCACATACAACAGGTGTAACACCTCGGTTCAACATTTCTTTAAGAGTTTCTACTACTATAGGTCTCAGCCCGGAGCGTCCATGACAATGACAGTTTATTCTGCTTAACATAGCTGCCCTTACCACTTCTATTGGGAAAGGTTTGCCATAACCAGCTGCATGACTGTAAATAAGATACCTCTGAAATTTCTTGACCTGTTCAGGAGTTAAAATAACCTCTGATAATTCACCAATACCTGTATTAATACCATACATAATTTCTCGCGCTCTTATTTTTTGCTCAACCATTTCACGACACTTTTTTATTCTCTCCATTGCTTCAGGCGAAATTTCGATTTTTTCATTTTCCCGCGCAACTTTTACTACTTTTTCAATTGTTAAACTGTGACCATCCACTATAATGCTCATTTATTGCCTCCTTTTTATGTCTAAAATTCAGAGAGATTTATTTGCATGCCATCATTTGCAGAAATTACTTTTATACCTAGTTCTTCGCTCAATTGCTGGGCAACTTCCCAAGGTCTTGCTTTAAGTAATGTCATACCAAAATGTGTGAGAATAGCTAATTTTGGTCTTATATGTGAAATTATTTTTTTTGCATCCTGCACTGTTAAATGTTGAATATCATATTTTAAATTTGACTTTGATTCAAGGCGAACAGTATTCAGAATCAGAATATCTCCTCTATAATAATTCTCTAATCCCTCGAAATAAAGGGTATCTGCAATAAGGGAAATCGTTATTCTAGAACTATAGATAATTAATCCATAAGTCTCAACCGGATGAACATGCTTTACAGGAGTTGAGAATTTTATATTCCCTATTGAATATACCTCACCTTCTACAAGAACCTCTATTTTCTCAACATACTCGCGCACATATTTTAAAATAACTGGATCTTCATTTAGAGCATCAGAGGGAGCAAAAACTGCACCTTTTCTTCTAAAACCACCCTCTGTCATAGCTTCAATCATTATATTAATATCATTAGAATGATCGAGATGTTTGTGAGTCAATATAATTCCATTTAGATCAAGTGGACTCAATTTTGGTTTACTAGAGAAACACTTTACAAGTGTTCCAGGCCCAGGGTCAATTAATATATTAGTGCCTTGTAAACTAAGCCACACACCTCCTGATGCTCTTAACTGTTTAGTTACAACTACTCTTGCTCCTGCTGTTCCTAAAAATTTAATGAAATCCATTATTAAATTGAATTAAGAGCTTGATCAAGATCCTTAATTAAATCGTCTGGATCTTCACCACCAACGCACAATCTTATCATCTGAGGAGGAATATTTGCTTCCTTACGAGCCTCTTCACCCTGCTGTTGATGGGTGGAGATTGCAGGTATTGTAGCAATACTTTTTATCCTCCCAAGATCAGTCGCCCTAAATATTAATTTGAGATTATCATAAACTTTTCTTGTATCCTCTGCACTGCCAGCTACATTAAAGGACATTAGGTGCCCGTATCTGTTAACAGGATTACCATTTTCATCCTCGGAATCAACGAGTTTGAAATATTTCTTTGCTAATTTATGAAGAGGATGGGACGGTAAACCTAAATAGTCCACTCTTTCAACTTTTGGATGGGACTCGAGAAATTGAGCTATTTTCATTGAAGACCTGCTAAAGTGATCCATTTTAATTCTCAATGTTTTTATCTCGCTAATTGTGAAAATAGCATTTAATGGAGATAAACATGGGCCGTAATCTCTGAAAGGCCACAATTTCACCCACTCACCAAAATTTTCCCGCATTTCATCATTATCAATATTGGTAACAATATTTTTTCTCGCCACTATTATACCTCCGATTATGTAACCACTTGCAGTAGCAGATTTGGTGAGAGAATGAACCACAATATCAGCACCATGAACCAGTGGTCTTAAAAGTGCAGGGGTAGCAATTGTGCTATCCACTATAAGTGGAACTCCATGCTCATGAGCAAGTTTGGCTACTTCCTCAATATCAAATATACCGAGTTGAGGATTACTTGGCATTTCTCCGTAAAGAAATCTTGTATTTTCATCTATTTTTTCCTCCCATTCATTTAAATCTGTTGCATCTTTAATCCATCGAACTTCAATCCCCCTCTCTTCCATTCTTCGAAGATTGAATAGCTGATAAGTTCCTCCATAACATTGAATTGTTGCCACAAAATTAATTTTTTCATCAATTTTTCTTGTTCTTTTAATTAAAAAGGGCTCTGTAGCAAGAAATATAGCTGATAATCCAGATGCAGTGGCACATGCTGAAGCTTCCAAATCAGTTCCATATGTTTCTAATAAAGCAAAAGTTTGTTCAAGATAATAAATGGTTGGATTTGCAATTCTTGTATAAATCCATGCAGGAATTTTGTAAGCTAAAGCAGCTTCAAGTTCATCCGAGTCCTTAAAACACTGGGATGAACTTAAATAAAGGGGTTCTATTACTGAACCCTGATTTTTATTATAAGCTTCTTCTATAGAGTACAATCCATGCACTGCTATTGTGTCAAATTTTGCTTTCTTCATTCTATTCCAGTATTCTTTTCTCTCTTGAATGATTTTTTCAGCCTCCTTAATATATTTCATGACTCCGGGACTTAGTTCTTGATTTGATGACATATTTTATTACCTCCTTTCCTCCTTTAAAATATTAAAATGAATGTTTAAGATGTCGCTTAAAATTGCATACCCGGTCTCTTTCCTACCAGCTCCGGGTCCCTGAATTATCACCTCCCCTAACAAATCAAGTTTAAAGCATAAAGCATTAATTATGTCTGTAATATTTGCCAAAGGCTCTGTTAAAGGGATTCTTTCAGGCTTCACTGATGCAATTATTTCTCCATTCTCTTTTTTCGCAGAAGCAATGAGTTTGTATCTATACCCCATTTCCTTGGCATTTAAAACATCCTCTTTTGATATACCCGTTATCCCCTCCCTTTCAACTTCCTGAGGTTTTATTTTCCCATCAAACAATACATTGGACAGAATTACAATCTTTGCAACTGCATCATACCCCTCAACATCTGCAGTGGGATCAGCCTCTGCATAACCTAATTCCTGTGCCAATTTAAGTGCCTGCTCATATTCTAGTCCTTCTTCCATCTTCGTTAATATGAAATTTGTTGTTCCATTAAGTATCCCTCTGATTTCAAGAATTTCATTTCCTTTGAAAGAACTTTCAACTAAGTTAAAAATCGGCGAACCACTCATAACCGTGCCTTCAAATTTAAAATAAACATTATTTTTTTCTGCTAATTTTTTCAACTCGTGATAATGAAGGGCAACTGGTCCTTTATTTGAGGTCACTACATGACATCCTTTTTGAATCGCTTTTTTAATATAAGCTGTAGCAGGCTCTCCTGTTTGAAGATTAGTATAGGTAACCTCAACCATGATGTCAGCTTCCACATTATCAATAAAATATTCTGCCTCAATTTTTCCTGCTTCTTCTTTCCTATAATTCTCAATCCTCTCTCCTCTCTTCAAAATATCCAAGAGCTTATCTAAATCAATTCCCTCAGGCTCAATGATTGAACCCTTTAATTTATCGCAAATTCCGACTATTTTGGCTTCAAAATCATAATTCTTTTTTAGAAATTTTTCCTTTTCATTCAGAATTTCAAGGAAACCCTGCCCAACTGTTCCACACCCTATCAGAGCAATTCTATAAGCCATTGAAAACCTCCTTTTCTAACTTTATAACATAACATGAAAAAATTTAAAATTTTTTATATAATTTTAATCTAAAATCAATGATTACAATAGATGGTTCTTATGGAGAGGGCGGAGGTCAAATATTAAGAACAAGCCTAAGTCTATCTGTAATTTTAAATAAACCGGTTAAAATAACTAATATAAGAGCAAAAAGACCTAATCCAGGACTTAAACCCCAGCACCTCACCTGCATAAAAGCTTTAACAAAGATTTCAAATGCTCGAGTGGAAGGAGATAGATTAAATTCTCAGAATTTAACCTTTATTCCAACCAATTGTAGAGGAGGAAACTTTTCTTTTGATGTCGCTGAAGATATGCCAAGTGCAGGAGCTGTTAGCCTGGTGGCACAAGCATTATTCCTGCCTTTATCAAGAGCGAGAATATCCTCAAAGGTCATTATTAAGGGAGGAACTCATGTAGCATGGAGCCCTCCATATAATTATTTGGATGAAATTTTTATTTATTACATGAGAATAATCGGAATTCATGCAAAAACAAATATAAGAAAATGGGGATGGTATCCCAAGGGACAGGGAGAAATTGAAATCGAAATTCAACCATCCAATAAATTTTCTCCTTTAAATTTGACATATAGGGGAAGTATTAAAAGATTAAAAATTCTCTCAGTGGTATCAAATCTACCTTATTCAATTGCAGAAAGGCAGGCCAAAAGAGGAGAGAAAATTCTCAGAGAAGAGGGATTCTCCCCTGATATAGAGATCAGAGAAGTAAGCTCAAGGGGAAAGGGGACTTTTTTCTTTTTACGAGCAGATTTTGAAAATTCAAGAGTTGGATTCTCAAGTTTGGGAGAAATCGGCAAAAGAGCTGAAAAAGTTGCAGAAGAAGCAGTAGAGGAGTTTTTACAGTTTTATAAATCGAATATGTGTTTAGACCAGCATATCACTGACCAGCTAATTCCATACCTTGCATTAGCTCAAGGAGAATCCACTATAACAACCTACTGTTTATCAGAACATGCTCTCACAAATATATGGGTTGTAGAGAAATTTTTGCCTATTAAATTCCGTATTGAAGGTAGAAAAGGGGAACCAGCTAAAATTTCTGTTAGAGGGACAGGTTTTTAAACTTCCTTTAATTTTTTTTGCAAAGAATTAAGTAAGTTCAGGGCTTCAAGAGGGGTTAAATTTGACAGGTCAAATTTAAGGATCTCCTCCTTTATTTCTCTTAATAATTCCTCCTCCCTATCTTCCTTAAACAATAAAAGTTGTCTTTTATCCCTTTTCTTTTTTGTTCTATATGCTAATCTGGGTCTTCCAATATCATCAAATTCTTTTCTTTCCAGATTCAATAGTATTTCCTTTGCTCTTTCAATTACTTCTCTAGGAACACCTGCAAGTTTAGCAACCTGTATACCATAACTTTTATCGGATGGACCTTCCAGAATTTTTCTTAAAAATATAATTTCATCCTTCCATTCTTTAACAGAAACATGTAAATTTTTAACCCTCTCTAAGGTTAAGGCAAGTTCTGTTAGTTCATGATAATGGGTTGCAAATAGTGTTTTTGCATTTAATTTCGGATTTTCATGTATATACTCCACAACAGCCCAGGCAATGCTCAATCCATCAAAAGTGCTTGTCCCTCTCCCAATTTCATCGAGTAAAATTAAACTTCGAGGTGTTGCATTATGTAAAATATTAGCTGTTTCTATCATCTCAACCATGAAAGTGGACTGCCCTGACGCAAGAAAATCCATTGCCCCTATTCTTGTAAAAATCCTATCAATCACTCCTATTTCAGCCTCTTTAGCTGGCACAAAAGATCCCATTTGAGCTAAAAGGCATATCAGAGCAACCTGTCTTAGATATGTGGATTTCCCTCCCATGTTGGGTCCAGTAACAATTAGAATTTGATTTTTGTGATTATCAAGATAAGTATCATTTGGGATAAAAGGCTCTTCATTATAAATCTCAATTACTGGATGTCTTCCGTCAACAATCTTAATATAATCAGAAGAGTGAACAACAGGTCTCTTGTAATCCCTATAAACTGCAAGCTCAGCCAATGAGGAGAGAACATCAATAAGGGCGACTAATTGTGACATTTTCTGAAGCCTCAGAGTCTGCGAAGCAATCTCTTCCCTTATTTTCATGAATATCTGATATTCAAGCTCAGCCATTTTCTGTTCAGCATAAAGAACCTTTTCTTCGTACTCTTTCAATTCAGGAGTAATAAATCTTTCAGAATTAACTAAAGTCTGTTTTCTTATATAGTCCTCTGGGATAAGATGAAGATTGGGTTTAGTAACCTCTATGTAATAACCAAATATTTTATTATATCCTATTTTTAAAGACTGAATTCCTGTCCTTTCCCTTTCTTTTTTTTCCAATGAAACAATAAAACTCTTTCCTGATTTGCTGATTTTTCTTAATTCATCTAATTCCTTATTATAACCATCTTTTATAATACCTCCCTCTGTCAATAAATGAGGCGGTTCCTCAACAATTGCCCTATTGATCAAATCAAACACATCACTAAGGTCATCCCATTTAAAATAACATTCCCTTAAGATAGGAGAGGAGAATTTCTCAAGCAAGGATTTAATTTTAGGAAGTATTAATATAGAGTTTTTTAAAGCAATTAAATCCTTTGGATGAGCAACAGACAAATTTATTTTACTTGTAATTCTTTCTAAGTCATATATATTTTTAAGTAATTTCCTTATCTCTTTCCTTTCTATATTATTGTTAAAAAATTCCTCAACACCATTAAGCCTTTTATTAATCTCATCAATATTTAAAAGAGGATGTAAAAGCCATTGTTTTAACAATCTTCCTCCCATAGGAGTTAGCGTGAAATCTATTATTTCAAGGAGAGAACCCTTCCTACTTCCGTCTCTCAAATTAATACAAAGTTCGAGATTACGAATTGTAGATGAATCCAGTAACATATATTCTCTAGAATAAAAATACGAGATTCTATTTATAAATGATAGACTATCTTTTCTGATCTGTTGAAGATAATATAAGAGACCTCCTGCAGCACAAATTGCAAGTTCCTTTTCTTTAAATCCAAAACCATCCAAAGTATTTACCTTAAAATGCTTTAACAAAATTTTTTCAGCCTGGGTAAAATCGAATACCCAACTATCAACAGGATTTTTCAAAACATCCGTAAAATTTTCATTATTAAAAAAATTTTTAATAAATGACTCTTTATCTAATGGAAAAATTAATTCTCTTGGAGAGAGTCTAAAAATCTCATCAATAAAATCCTTCTCCTCCTCTTCTGTATATTGCGTTGCCCTGATTTCACCTGAAGAAAGGTCAATTAGGGCAAGCCCCCATCTATTTTTTTCAGGATAAACACATATAATATAATTGGACTCCTTTGCTTCATCAATTTCAACTTCTACTGCTGTGCCAGGAGTTAAAACTTTTATAACTTCTCTTTTAACAACTCCTTTCGCTAATTTAGGGTCTTCTACCTGTTCACATATTGCTACCTTGTAACCCCTCTTTAAAAGTTTTGCAATATATGAATCTGCTGCATGATAGGGTATTCCACACATTGGAGCATTCTGCCTGGATGTCAAAGCAATTTCCAAAATCTTAGACGCTATTTCCGCATCTTCATAAAACATTTCATAAAAATCTCCGAGTCTAAAAAATAGGATAGCATCAGGATAATTTTGTTTAATTGATTTGTACTGTTTCATCATTGGAGTAATGGAATTTCTTTCCTTCATTTGTTTTCTAAATTATATTTTTAGCCTTTCTTCAAGTCAATATTTGACATAATTTTCTCTCTATAGTATACATCATTTTAACATGAATTTACCTAACTGGCTTACGACTTTAAGAATTTTTTTAGTTCCTCCTCTTGTCGTGGTTCTTTTAACTGAGTTTGAAGGAAGTGAGCCAATAGCTCTTGCAATTTTTCTGCTTGCAGCTATCACAGATTGGTTTGATGGATATTTAGCAAGAAAGCGCAATCAGATTACACTTCTTGGAAAATTTCTTGATCCAATAGCTGATAAACTTTTAATTGCATCTGCTTTTATTTCCCTTGTTGAAATGAATGTTGTTCCAGCATGGATGGTTGTGATTATTATAGGCAGGGAAATTGCTGTGACTGGTTTCAGAGCAATTGCTGCTTCTCATGGGCATAATATACCAGCAGGACTATCAGGAAAAATTAAAATGGTTATCGAGGTGATTACAATTACTCTTTTAATTGGCAGAAAATATCTTGGCCCCCTTGTATTTCTCAGCAGAATAGCCCTCTGGATCACACTTGTAGCAGCAATTTTATCTGCAGTGGATTATTACCTTAAATTTGGGAAGATTTTCTTACTTAAAAAGACTTGATAAAAATTCCTTTGTTTCTTCAAGAGATGAAACATCCTCAACATTCATTATCTTTACTTCCTTTCCCCATTTCTTACTTATCCTTTTTATTAATCCAGATAAGACTTTTCCAGCTCCAACTTCTATAAACACAGTACATCCTAAATCCCTTAATAGCTCCATCGATTTATACCACAATACAGGTCTGCTTACCTGCCTTTTAAGTGCCTCTTTTGCCTCCTCTCCCTTTGTTATGAGCTTAGCATCAACATTAGTAATTATTGGAAAGGATAGATCTCCAAACTCAACCTTATTAAGATCAATGGAAAGCTTCTCTTCAGCAGGTTCCATCAACTTGCAATGAAAAGGAGCACTTACTGGAAGAAACACTGCCCGAGGTGGTTTTATTAACTCCACCGCCCTCTCAACTGCTTTTTTATCACCAGCAATAACAATCTGTTCCTCACTATTCCAGTTTGCTATCTCAACAACCCCCTCTTCAATATTATTCAAGACCTCATTTATTCTCTCTCCTGAAACCCCAAGTAAGGCTGCCATTGCACCATAACCCACAGGAACTGCTTCCTGCATATACTTTCCTCTTTTATGAACCAATATAAGTGCATCTTCAAACTTTAAGGCTCCTGATGCAGTGAGGGCTGAGTACTCTCCGAGACTATGACCTGCAGCAAAGTGAGGGAAAAAATTTAGAAGTTTAAATGCAACATAACTAACTGTTAGAAGAGCAGGTTGGGTAAACTGTGTAAGTTTCAATTTCTCCTCAGGTCCTTCAAAACATAACCTTGAAAGCTTAAAACCCAAAACCTCATCTGCTTTTGAAAAAATCTCACGGGCAATGGCGTAATTTTCATGAAAATTTTTTCCCATCCCAACATATTGGGAGCCTTGGCCAGGGAATAGAAAAGCTATTTTTTCACTCATATCTCACTCCATATCATTGATTTTTAATTGAGCTAAGATTTCATTAATGTCTTTTATTTTAATTTCTATATTCTCCTCTTTTTTAAGATCCTCAAGCCATTTTGAAATTAAACTCTTTCTTTTCTGATTTTCAATTATAGATTCAATTTCTGAAGCCACTTCCAGAAGAGACTTGGGATATAAATTCTTTTTTTTCTGTTCAGGAACATATACTTCATTATAATACTTTTTTATTTCATCAAGGGTTATTGGGGAAATAAATTTGAATTTATCCTTAATAATCTTTTCATAATAAATTTTTTCCTCTATATATTTCTTTAAATCATCCCAAGTCAAATCAAATTTTAAAAGCTCATTGAAAAATCTTTCCTCGGAGCCAAACCATTTTATTAATCTATTCTTTTCCTTTTCAATTTCTTCATCTAATGGGAAACTCATTTTAACTTTCCTTTTTACAATTTTTTGATCAATAATTCTTTCTATATATTTTTTTATATACTTTTTTTCTATTTCGGGGTAAATATTAAAATGAATCACTATTTTTAAATCACTTAAAGTTATTGCTTCATCTCCAACAGATGCCAGAACTCTGTCAATAACTTCTTCTGTGTGATTAAAACTGTAACTTAAAAAAGTAAAAAGTAAAAATATTATTACCTTTTTAATTTTAGATAACATTTCCTATTGTTATATAGGGTATAATTTTCTTTCTTCGGGTAAGGTCTATTCCAAAATCTATTCTTATAGGTCCAAGTGGAGTCTTATATCTGATACCAAAACCTAAAGCATTTCTTATGTCTCTTAATTTAATTTGTTTTAGCTCTGGAAACAGATTCCCTGTATCATAAAAAATTGCGCCATATAAATTTTTCAATGTATGAGTTATAGGAAATCTCAGTTCGAAATTGAATAAAATCAATGCTTTTCCTCCAACTGGCTTTAAAGAAATAGGATCATTTGGCCCAAGTTCATCAAACTTCTCTCCTCTGAAGGAATTTGAACCTCCTGCAAAAAATCTTTCACTAATTGGAACTTTCCCCCATGCGAAACCAAATCGTACTGTGGAAGAGAAATTTAATCTTGAACCCAAGGGGACATAATTCTGAAATTGAAAAAAGTTTTTAAAATACTTTGATTCAGTTCCTAATAATGGGTGCGCCCATTCAGAGGTAAAGCTAGTGAAAAATCCCTTTTCTGGATTAAAGAAATCATCTCTCTTATCAATGATAATTGTTCCTGCTATAGAAGATGTAGAAAAAGGTCTATGTTCTTTATCAATTTCTGATTCAGATATTTCTAGATTAAAAAGAGTAGTTCTTGTCCATCTCATTCTATATAGGAGAATAATATCTTCATTAAATCTTTTTATATTAGTCAAGCTAAGGCCCATTTTATTGTAATCAAAACTTTTTCTATCCTCTTCTTCTATCCATGCATTGATAAAGGATTTAAAAGGGAGACTGAAGAAATAGGGCTGTTCAAATGAAAGTACCCCTCTTTTCTCCCAAGGACCGATCTGTGTTACAAAAGTAAAAAGAGAAGCAGAGCCGAAAATATTATTTCTCGAAAATTCAAGCGTAACTCTAGGCATAATTTCAAAATTCCACACTGCAGAGGAATAGGGTTCTCTCTTTGTTAAAAGTCCGAGACCAAATCCTATATAGTTCTGCTTTCCTTCTTTTACTGCAATCATAAGACTTTCTTTATTCCCTCCTAAAGGAATTTCCTCAATTTTAATTTCTGTAAAGATTCCAAGGGCTTCCAGCCTTCTCTTTGTCTCTATTATTTTATTCCTATAAGCAAAATCTCCTTCTTTTATCTTCAATTCCTTCTTAATCACACTTCTCCTTGTTACAAAATTTCCAATTATAATTATTCTCTCTATTTTTATTCTCTCTCCCTCTTTAATTATAAAGTCCAGCGAGATATTACTTATATCCTTTTTTTTCACCCTTACTTTAATATCTGTTCCTCTAAATCCATTGTTTAAATAGAAAAACTCTAATCTGCTTATATCAGCACGAACTAAAGGTTCATAATATGGTCCACCTTCAAAGGACTTTATTTGTTCCAGCAAATGATTTCTTGAAAATGACTTAGCACCTATAAAATTGATCTTTTTGATTAAGCTCCTTTCTCCTTCATTAATATATATTAAGACATTTAATTTATTTTTTACTTTTTGAAAATTCATTGTGATCTTTACATTTAAAAATCCTTGAGATTTATAAAAGTCCTCAATCTCTTTCGGTAAGTTAAACAATCTATTTCCATTTATCCAGATTTCTATTGGTTTTGTTCTTAACTTGAATCTATTTCTTAACCGAGAAACTGGGAAATGTTTTACTCCATAAAAAATAATTTCTCCGGGCCTGTATTTTTTACCAGGAGTAACTTTGTAAATAATATTTAATTTTGTTCCTTCTTTTTTAATTTCTGAGACCACTGATGCAAAAACATATCCTCTCTCTCTTAGATAGTAAAGTATCTTTGCCTCTCCTTCCGTAAGTGCCCATTCTTCAAATACCCTCTCTTTCCAAAGGGGAATAAAAAGAGAAATAGGAATCTTTGCTCCTCTTACAAGAAATTCTATTTTTTCTCCAAGATCCATCCCAATTTTAATTATTACGCTTCCCTCTTTAGGATTTATTATTTCCTCTTTTAACTCGATTTTGCAACGATAATATTTTTTCTTCTGAAATAAATTCCGAAGTCTTTCAATATCTTCTTTTAGAATATATGGCTTATATACCCCACCCTCTCGTGTTTTCATGATTTTTTTAAGAGTCTTTTCAGATAATATATTTTGACCTTCAAAGATTATTTTTTTCAAAATTAATCTTTTCCCTGGATTTATTCGGAAAAAAATCTTTATTTTTGATTTTTTAATATCTTTTATATAATAATTAACACTGCTGTAAAAATATCCCCTTTCTCTCAATTTTCCCTTTATTTCCTCACAGGCTCTTTTCAACTTGCTTTCTGAAAAAAATTCTCCTTCTTGAATTGACTTGAGTTTTTTTTCTATATTTTTTATTTCAGTGGAACCAATTCCTTCAAATTTTATATCACTTATTATGAAATTCTCCTTCAGTAAAAATATGACTTCTATTTCATCATTTTTCTTTAAATCCTTAATTCTAACTTCGATATCTGAATAAAAACCAGTTTTATATATCAATTTAATGCTATCTCTTACCTTTCTTAAAGAAAAATTATCACCTTCCTTTATTAAAATTAACTTTTTTATCTCATCCTCAATCTTAGAATTACCAATTACTAATTCAATTTTTTTAATTTTTTTATAAGTAAAACCATGTGCATAAGAGGAAGAAACTAAAAGAGAAAGGAATAAGAACGAAATTAAAATTTTTCTAAAATCTCTTGTGAAACTTAACATCCAATCCAATCCTACCTTCTTCATCTCTTATCGCAATTATTGAAATGTCTTTTGCAAATTTCCATTCCAAGAAAAGATAATCTTTTCTGTGGGTGGATAAATTAGTTGAATATAGTATTGTTATATCTTCTGTGATTTTTTTCCCAAGGGAAAGTCTTGGAGTGGTTTGAGGAATTGAACCTATTAAAACTGGGCTAATTTTAAACCAGTCTATTCCAAAAATCTTTTTTGCTCTATTAGTAATACCTTCGGTAAGTTTAAAAGAGAGAAGAGATGAAATGCTCAATTGAGTGCTCTTATCATAGGAATAGGTTCTCTTAAAAGCTTCACCTAAGGCAAGAAGAGCAAGTATTTCTTCAGGTGGTAAAGGAGGTGAAGAACTTAATTCTGGCTTGAGATGGTTTACCGGGCCTTTTAAACTAAACAAGACGCGATAATCTTTAACAAATGTTTCTGCTTTAAAATTAATTTCTGGATTACTTGGATTTAACGGATTAATGAAGTCTATTTTTCCTTCTATAAGATTAAAAATTCGATCCTGGAAAAAAAGCTTTCCTCTAAGGGCTGTGATTTCTCCTAGCAATGAAGGAGAATTTACATTTCCAAAGATTCTCAAATTAAATTTACATTCAATAGTGCCAAATGAGTTATTTATCCAACAGTCCTTTTCAGAACGAATATTAATATCCAGCAAAAGATCCTCCAATAACTTATTTTCTGACTCATTCTTTAAAAATGGAGAAGATGAAAAGGTTATTCTATCCCAAAAATTCCTTCTCCATAACATTTGATGTACAAAAATATCTCCTTTCAATAAAAAAACTCCTTCGTCTTTAACTAAATTCAATTTGCTATCACAGAGAAATCTTGCACCTTCGAAGGGAGAAAGAAGCATATTTTTCCCATCTAAATGAAGACTCATTCTGTCAATGTTTTTTATATTATTGAAACTTATCTCCCCAAATCCATTTATTTTCCCACCACCCAACTTTGCAGTAAAGGATAGAAGTTGCAACTTATTATTTTCAAATAATATTAGACCTGAGAAGTCTTCGAATCGATGGGCAAATTTCGGAATTGGAAGCTCTTTCCCTTTAAAATCAGCAATTGCTTTAATTTCTGGCTTGAGTAAAGAACCCGAAAGTTCAAGCTTACAATTAATTTCTCCCTCTGCTCCTCTCCATGGAAATATCAAACTTAAATTTCTGATTTTTAATTCAGTCTTACCTTTAATTTTTTTTGAATTTAATGGATAAATAAACTGTGTAAGAAAGCTATTTTCTCCAGGTTCTATTATTCCGGTTAATTCCAAAGAAATGTTATTTTCAATCTCCCCAAAAATTATTCTCCCCTTAATTCTTCTTCTTGGAAAAGTAAAATATGAGAAATCATTTAGACTGAAATTTCCAGATATCATGCCTTTTTCTGCTTTACTATTCCCTTTAACTGAAAAAGAAAGTTTTCCTTTCAATGAAGATGAAAAAGGAGATATATCAATTCCTCTCCCTTTTATATTAACATTTAATTCTCGTGTTAATGGAGAAAAATACAATTCACCTACTATATCCCCATTATTGAAATTGAATCTAAAGGAAGGTAATGAAATTTCAATATCTGACCACCTGAAAGTCCCCTGAAAATTATTGATTGTTCTCTCATATGCTTTGATTTCTTTACTATAAATTGTACCCTCACAGAATAATTTATTATCCATATTTGAAAGAAACACCTTACCTGAAACTATTCCGTTTAATGGAAGAGATAAATTTAAGCTGGAAAGTATTTTATTTAATTTTCCTTCCTCCAAATTGATATTTAATAAAAATTTATCGCCATATAAATTGATAGTGGCTATTCCTTTAAAATCATCATCTCTAATTGTAATCTCGCTCAATAGCTCATTCTTATAAATCATTTCTCCTTCGGCTCTGGAAAAATTAAATCCATAGATTTTTACATTATTTAAGTCAAAAGTGGACAAAATTTTAGGTTTAGTAAAATCACCCTGAATTTTAATATCTACCTTTCCCATCCCATTGATATCAGGAAAATCTATGGATAATTTCAACAGAGAATTAACAAAATCAGCTACTTGTTCTAAATTTTTAATTTCACCTTTAATTTCAAAGTTAATTTTATCTTGTATTGCTAAAATACCTTCAAGAGAGAAATTTCCAAAGCTGGAAAGCAACTCAGAGGATGAAAGACGCACTAATTTTTCTCCATTCCATTCTACTATTATTTCCCCGCTTAGAGGAAATCTTTTCTCCAGCGATGGAAAGGATTTATTTATAAATTTAAAATTAGCTTTTAATCTTTTGTTTTTAATTTCAAAATTCCCCCATGAAGGGGTGTTAACAGGCCATCCAAGGGATAACCAGTTTAGTATTGGAGTTAAATCAAGATTTTTAAAATCTCCTCTGATATAGTCGGGCAGAATTCTTAAGAATAAAGGACTCCTTTTATTTTTAAACCACAAATTTAAAATTGTTCCCTTTGAATTTGAAAACTTCACTGTACCATATACAGGACTTATTTCTGAACCTTCAAAAAACAATTTTTTAGAAGAAATTTCTCCATTAAAAACCAAATATTTGCTTTTTTTCAGAGATCCTTTGCCTTCAATTCTACCTTGTAGTTTAAAAGGCAAAGAAAAGAAACTACTGATTTTCTGGGCGTTTATATTGAAAAAAGTATTGAAGTTGAAAATAGGATTTAAAGTATTGTCTATTTCTCCATTTACATTAAACCAAAATTCATCTCCGTAATATTTCAATTTTTTTATTGTTATTTTTTTGCCCTTTATATTAGCTACAATATCAATTTTCCCTTTTAAATCCATCCTTTTCTCTGGGTAAGAGAAATGATAACTTTTAGCTTTATAAATAACAAATAGGCTTTTCTCTTCCTGGATGAAAAAAATGTCTGTTTCAGCAGAATTTATTGCTATATTATTTTTTTTGTATATTAATCTACCTTTATGGATTATTCCCTTTTTAACTATTAATGGTAGAATAAACCTTGCCCTCTTTTTAGGATTATTTGTAGGAAGTATTTTAATTACAGGTCTTTCAATAAATATTTCAATTTTTTTTTCCTGAAATATAGACTGAATAGGAAGATTGATTATCAATTTCTCGGCAGTAAAAAAGAAAGAATCTTTTTTTATGATAGGGTTATTGATTATCAATTTAGGTGGAAGAATATTTAAATCTATATAGGAATATTTTAAAGTCTGTCCAACCTTAATTTTAAACTTATTGAGAAATATATATTTGAATGTAAAAATACCTCCCACTATAAAAATTAATACTAGTAATAAAGTAATCAATAATTTTATTTTTTTCATTTCATTCCACTATGAAGAGAAGATTACCAGCTTCTACAGATCCTCCTTCTGATACCGCAATCCTTGTTATTTTCCCTGATTTAGGAGATTTAATTTCATTTTCCATTTTCATTGCTTCAAGAACCAATACTCCCTGATTTTCCTTGACTTCATCTCCTTCTTTTGCAAGAATTCTAACTACTTTTCCAGACATGGAAGCCTTTACCTCCCGCTTTTTTTTCACTAATTTTCCGCTTCTCTCTAGAAATTTAGTGAAGCTCTGCTTCTCGATCTGGAACAATTTTCCATTTACTGAAACAGAATAATTCTGTTTACTTGGATAAATTATTACATTATAAACCTTCCCATTCATGTTTAACAAAAACTCATTCTCGTTTATCTTCTCTGCCTCTACCATGTATTTCTCGTTATCTATTGATATTTCTATACCATTTTCTCTTTCCATAACTTTAAGGAAAAATTCTTTTCCATTAAGATAAAAAGTTAAATTCATTTTTTCCTTCTCTTGACAGAGAAATGATACAATAATATGAAGATTTAAGCAACTTACCAAAACTCTAAATCCTTGACTTATGAAAAGGGCTTGAGTTTAATATAAACTCGTAAAGATTTCATAGGAAAGTAAAATTTATTATGGAGTAAAATCATTAGGGAAATTTATTTAACAGCAGGTTGTTTTATTCTTTTTATATTTTACCTGTTAGTCGAAAGAATTAAACTCAACAAAGAAATTAGGAAAATTCCTCTTAGAATTTGCATTACAGGGACAAGAGGAAAATCCACAGTAACAAGACTGATAGCTTACACTCTACAAGAAGCTGGCTATAAAGTTCTTGCTCGAACTACGGGGACAAGGCCTATAATTATATATCCAGATGGCCAGGAGAAGGAGATTAAAAGAATAGGTATGCCTTCGATTCTAGAAGGGAAAAGAATTCTCAAATTAAGCAAGAATTTAAAAATAGATGCACTGGTCTTAGAAATAATGAGCATCAGCCCTGAATGTGGATATGTGGAATCAATTCAGATATTCAGACCCAATATTTTACTTATCACGAACATTAAGATTGATCATATAGCGCAAATTGGGGAATCAAAAGAAGAAATGGCACATTGTTATGCATCTTACATTCCAAAGAAAAGCACGATTTTTATTCTTGAAAGAGAATTTCATAAAATCTTTGAACTATTCGCTCAAAAACAAAATGCGAAATTAATTAAAATTTCTGAACCTTATTCTGCTAATTTAAAATCAATTGAACTGCCATTTTTTGAATTTGAGGAGAATCTAAAGCTTGCTCTTGCAGTTGCTGATTTTCTTAAAATAAGAAGGGATATTTCCGTGAAAGGAATAAATAAAGCAACTCTTGATTTCGGGCATTTAAAAATCTGGCTCATCAAGCTGAAATCATCTTATTGTTATGCAGTTAATTGTTTTGCTATTAATGATCCAGAATCCACGAAAGAAGCAATATTTATTCTTAATAAGGCAAAAATTTTTAATGGAAAGACAGTTATTGCAATATTAAATTTTAGAAAGGATAGACCTGATAGAACTGTTCAGTGGTTACGGGCTCTTTCCAATGGAATGTTTCCAGAAATTTCAAAATTTTATTTTATTGGAGAACACTCTCAGGCTGTGAGAAGAAAATTAAAAAAAATTAAGAATAGAGTGTTTATTTTGAAAACAAAAAAGCCGAGCGAGATAATGAAAAAAATTTCTGAAAAAGAAAATAAAGATTTTGTTCTCATTGGAATGGGCAATATTGGTGGAGTTGGAATAGAAATTGTTAATTACTGGGAGAAGATAGGAAAGCGATATGTTTTTTGAAACCTTTCTAATAGGCATTTTAATTGCTGTTCTGTATATTGAAATATTTGACATTTATCCTGGAGGCATAATAGTTCCTGCATATATAGCATTATACCTTGAAGAGCCTCTAAGAATTCTCATAACAATTAGCATTGCATTATTAAGCCTTCTCACATATAAGTTTCTTTCGAAATTTCTTATTCTTTTTGGAAAGAGAAGATTCGTTATGATTATTCTCCTCGGCACTATCTGGTCTCAGATTCTATCACTTCTCTTTCCCTATTTTCACATTAATTCTATTGAACTAAAAGCTATTGGGTGGTTGATTCCAGGACTCTTAGCTAACAATCTTGAAAGACAGGATATCATTTTGACTTTAGCTTCGATGTTTACTGTTTCAATATTTACCTACTTTCTTGTAAAAATTATTTTCCTATTATGAAATGAGAAGAATGTACAGGAAACCCTTAAAAAATAAAAAAACAATAATTCTACTTTTCTCTTTAAGTCTTATCTTTTTCATTCTTACAAAATATTATTCTTATAGAGAAGGAAGCGATTACGACATGATAAAGGCATCTGAGATAATGTTGAGGGCAATGGAAACAATAAAAAACTGCAGGAAAGTGAAAGGAATTCCATTTGATGAAAATGTAGATATAAACAAAACAGGCTTAATTGGGATTAAATACTCTTCAATAACCACTTCAATTGGAAATCTTGAAGCAAAAAGAACAACAACAAATCCTAACTTTGCAGGATTGATTATTTTTTTATTAAAGCGAATAGGCATAAAAAATGGGGATACAATAGCAGTAGGAGCATCAGGTTCCTTCCCAGCCTTAATTATTGCTGTCCTGTCTGCTTCAAAAGTTATGAATTTAAAACCTCTTATAATTTTCTCAATCGGGGCATCCCAATGGGGGGCAAATATCCCTGAATTTAATATGCTTGATATTTTTGATTGTCTTCTAAAAAAGAGAATATTCAATGTAAAACCAATTGCTGTTTCTCTCGGAGGAGAAAAAGATATAGGAGAAAATATGAATCCTAAAATACGAAATTTGATTTCAGAGAAGATTAAAGAAAAAGATATTTATTTTATTTATGAATCCTGTTTGAGAAAGAATGTAAGGATAAGAATGAATTTATATAAAAAGATAGCTGGAGAAAATGAGATAAAGGCTTTTATAAATATTGGAGGGAATTGGGCAAATATGGGTGAAGATTCAGAAATTTTGAAATTGAAACCAGGAATTGTGAGAATTAAGAAATTCCCTCCAATTGAAAAAAGAGGGATAATCCATGAAGTGGCTTTGAATAAAACTCCAATAATTCATCTCTTAAATATAAAGGGGCTTGTTGAAAAATATGAACTTCCCTGGGATCCAATTCCTCTTCCTAAACCAGGTGAGGGAAGAATGTATCAAATTGCTAAAATTAGCCGGCCTTCTTTTCTAATTATTATTGCAATATATTTATTTTTTATGATTCTTACTTTATTTTTTAGGAATAAAATCAAATAAAATTTTAAAAATTTCCGACATATATATGAAAGGAACAAATCAAGGAGAGTCAAAAAATGAAGAATTATCAAAGATTATTACTATTATTATTTATATTGCTTTTAAATGGCTACTTTTTTAAAAGCACATTTGCTCAGGAAAAAGAAGTTAAATGGAATGGAAAAATAGAATATAAAAATAGAATTAGAATAATCAAAAATCCAAAATGTCCCCTTTTTGGAAAAATCAAGTTTGATTTAAAAGAAGATTTGAGCATTGGAGGCAAAGAGGGGGAAAATTTTATGTTTTATAGAGGTGTTAAAATCGGAGTAGATAATGAAGATAATATTTATATTCTTGACCTGGGGAACTGCAGGGTTCAGAAATTTGACGAAAAAGGAAATTTTATTAAAACAATTGGAGGGAAAGGACAAGGCCCTGGCGAGTTTGAACAACCAACAGACATTTATATAGATAAAAATATTTATATTATGGAGTCTTTCAATAGAAAGCTTCATATATATGATAACAACGGAAATTTCATAGAAACTATTAAATTCACTAATTATGTTAATTATTTAAGTGAAAAAACTGAAGGCTATTTCATAGCTAAAATTACCTCTTATAAAAAAGAAGGTCGTTTTATTGAGATAGTTCTTATGAATTCAAACGGGAAAATAAGCAAAGTGATAGCAAGTTTTCCTTTTCCCATAAGAGTAATAAGAAAAAAGGGTGTAGTTTTTGGAACTGTAAATCCTTATGAGCCTTATATTTATTTTTCTCCATTGAAAAGCGGTAAAGGAATTTATGGCTATTCCCTAAATTACAAATTATTTGTAATTAATGCAGAGGGAAAAATTGAATTTATAATAGAAAAAGGTGAATCACCTGTACCGATTACAAAAAAAGAAAAGAATAAAATAATAATGGACAAGTACTTGTCATTACAAGATTTACTTCGCAAAAGCAAAAGAAAAGGTATTGAATTATCAAGAAGAGATATAAAGCGCTTGTTATTTTTTCCAAAACATAGACCTTTTTATAGAAAAATTTTAAGTGATGAATTGGATAATATCTATGTGAAAAGGATTGAATCTGTCCTTAAAAAGCAAAAGTTTATTACTTTTGATTTTTTTAATTCAAAAGGTATTTATCTCTATGAAATAAAAACCTCAGAGGAGCCTGATATTATTAAAAATGGATATCTTTATAATTATATTCAGGATGATATGGGCTATATTAAAATTAAAAGATATAAAATTAAAAACTGGGAAAAAATTAGAAATTATTCTTCCTTTTTACCTAAATCTTACAAATAATTTTCATTATTTATTATTAATACTGAAAACAGCTGTAATGAAGCGATTTATATCTAAAATATTATCAGCTTCAACAAGAATAGTTTTTCCTCCGATTCTCTTTACCCAAGGTAAATAACTGAAAGCTTCCGCATCATAGGTATGTTTAAAAGTCAGTTCCATACGAATTGGTGGTTTAATCACATAAGGTTTAAATTCCTTTATTCTCTGAACCGCTTTCTTGCATTTTTCCTTTATCTCTTGACAGATTAATTCAGGATGACGGAATTTGGCAGAATAGTAACCAAGGGACTCTTTGGTAATAACTGTTTCAATATTTCCAAATTCAGCCAGTGCCTCTTTGACTACATTCTGATCTCCAGCAACCATTATAATTGGGACCCCAAAATGTCCAGCGACAGATGCATTAAAAATCGCTTCTGAAACTACCTTTCCATTAATTTTTAATTCAGAAAATTTTGAACCCCATATAGTATGTGAGAGATTTGCATTAGGAGTTCCTTCCTTTGCATGATATCCAATGAAAATTACTCCATCATAGGAACTGTCAATCCCTTCCATTTGAAGTAGACCCCTTGGAAAGCCTCTTATAAGGAATGCGGATTTATTAAGCTCTTCGGGTATTAAACTCTGTGCATTCCCGTGAGAATCAGCAACTACAATTTCTCCTGCACCTGCTTCAAGACAGCCTTCGATTGCAGCATTTACTTCAGCTGTCATAAATTTTCTTCCCCTTTCATACTCAAATTTACCAGGGCCAAGTTGAGCTGATGTCACAATATCTCCAATTCCTTCCATATCAACTGAAATGTAAATTTTTGGCTTAGTTTTTTCTTTAGCAGAAAGATTAAATACAAGACAAAATCCCAAAAGCACAAAAATTAAAATCACACGAATCAGTTTTTTATTCATTTCCTATCCTCCTCTCTTTATTCAATAATAAACTATTAACACGACTGAAAATTTAAGGTCAATCTATTTTTCAAATTTATCTTTAATTTTAGGGAGGAAATATTTGAACAAAGAATCGGTAATATGTCAAAATGCCGGCTGTCTCAAGGGGGGTGATTTAAGGGTGGGAGCTCTCTCCAGCCGGCACAAGAGAGCCATTAATATGTATAATAAATTTTTGCCATTTTGACAAGAGTAGAGCTTTTTAAAACCTTCGGAATAGAGAGAAATTTTAGTTGAATATGGAAAGCTAAATTTATATATTTATGCTGAAGATTAAATTGGATTTTAATGATGGAGCAAGGTGATGAAAAAATTTCTGTTATTATTTACGATAGTCACAATATTTTTTGCACAATTCAAGGGATTAACATTGGAAAAGAAAATTTATGAATGGGAAAATCCTCTGATAGTAGGAATAAACCGGGAGCCAGCTCATACCTTTTATATCCCCTATGCTACTCTGCGTTCAGCCCTAGAAAATGTTTGGGGAAATTCACCTTATTTTAAATCTCTCAATGGTGTATGGAAGTTTCATTGGGTTGAAAGACCTTCAGATAGACCTAAAGATTTTTATAAGGAAAATTATGATATAAGCAATTGGAATAAAATTCCTGTTCCATCTGACTGGCAGATGCAGGGATATGGGGTTCCAATATATACTAATAGTAAATATCCTTTTCTATCTCCAACAATTTCTCCTAATCCCCCTTATATACCGCATAATTATAATCCTGTTGGTTCCTATAAAAGGTATTTTACAATTCCTGATAAGTGGTGGGGGAGACAGATATTTCTTCATTTCGGAGCCGTTCGCTCTGCTTTTTATGTATGGATTAATGGAAAATTTGTGGGCTATAGTCAGGGGAGTAAAACTCCAGCAGAATTTAATGTCACGAAATTTCTCCGAAAAGGTAAAAATTCCATTGCAATAGAAGTCTATCGCTGGAGCGATGGAAGTTATCTTGAAGACCAGGATTTCTGGAGATTAAGCGGAATAGAGAGAGATGTTTTTCTCTATTCCACCCCTAATGTTCATATCAGAGATTTCTTTGTAATACCTGACCTTGATGAAAATTACATTAATGGAATCTTTAAATTTGAAGTGAAGCTAAAAAATTATTTAGCTGAGGAATCAGAAAAACATTTACTAGAGGTTTTTCTATTTAATGAAAAGGGAAAGAAAGTAGCTGAATTTTCCGAAGAGATTTATTTAAAAGAAAAGGAAGAGAAAACTTTGTATTTTGAAAAATTTATTAAAGAGCCCAAAAAGTGGACCTCTGAAACTCCAAATCTGTATTCACTTATTCTTCAACTTAGAAATAATAAGGGAGAAATTCTTGAGGTTCTCTCTCACAAAATAGGTTTTAGAAAAGTTGAAATTAAAAACGGTCAATTACTTTTAAATGGAGTTCCAATTTATATAAAGGGAGTTAATCGCCATGAGCATGACCCAGTAAAAGGTCATGTGGTTTCAGTGGAATCAATGATTGAGGATATAAAGTTGATGAAAAGATTCAATATTAATGCTGTAAGAACGAGCCATTATCCAAATGACCCGAGATGGTATGAACTCTGCGATAAATATGGAATATATGTTGTAGATGAAGCAAATATAGAATCTCATGGAATGGGTTACAAACCTGATAGAACACTTGGTAATAATCCCTTATGGAAAAAAGCTCATCTTGATAGAACAATAAGAATGGTGGAGCGAGATAAGAACCATCCCTCTATTATTATTTGGTCTCTTGGAAATGAAGCAGGAGATGGAGTGAATTTTGAAGCTACCTATAACTGGATAAAAAAACGAGATTCTTCAAGACCTATCATGTATGAAAGAGCAGAACTCGGACCCCATACTGATATTTATGACCCAATGTATGCAAGGATTGAGCATTTATTAAAATACGCGAGTAAACCAAGAAAAAGACCTTTAATCATGTGTGAATACGCTCATGCAATGGGCAACAGTGGGGGTAATCTTAAGGATTACTGGAACATAATTTATAAATATCCACAGCTTCAGGGTGGATTTATTTGGGATTGGGTTGACCAGGGTCTTTTAAAGATAATTGATGGTAAGAAATGCTGGGCATATGGAGGAGACTATGGTCCAAAAGGCTTTCCAAGCGATAGAAATTTCTGCATTAATGGACTTGTCTTTCCTGATAGAAAACCTCATCCCTCCCTTTGGGAAGTGAAGAAGGTTTATCAATACATATTAATAGAAGCAGTAGATTTGAAGGAGGGAAAAATAAGAATAAGAAATATGTATGATTTCATAAATCTCAAACAATTTGAAATGGTATGGAAGTTAACTGCTGATAGTCACAGCATCGCGCAGGGGAAAATAAAGGAAATAGATCTTCCACCTCATAAGACAAAAGTAATTCAGTTAAAATTACCTAAAATCAATCCTCAACCGGGTGTGGAATATTTCCTGGATATAAGTTTTAAAACCAGAATAGCAACTGAGCTTATTCCTAAAGGATACGAGGTTGCATGGGAGCAATTTAAACTTCCATATTATAAAGCACCTGAGAAGATAAATTTAAGTAAATTCACTGATTTAAAGCTTAACTTTACCCAGAAAAGAGCAATAGTAAACGGGAAGAATTTTATCTATACTTTCGATCGTGAAACAGGTGTTCTTGAGTCATTAAAATATAAAGGCAGAGAATATATATTTAAAGGTCCTGTTCCCAATTTCTGGCGAGCTCCAACTGATAATGATTTTGGTAATGGAATGCAGATTCGCTGTCGTGCATGGCGAGAAGCTGGTAAAAATCGTAGAATTGATAGAGTGGAGATAAAACAGATCAGTCCAAAGGAAACCCTGGTTTTTGTAGAAGCTACTCTTCCTGCAGGAAATTCAAAGTTCCTTACTACTCACAGAATTTATTCCAGCTCTCATATTTTGATTACGAACAAACTGATTCCAGGCTATCCAAATCTTCCTGAGATACCTCGAATTGGCATGACAATAATTCTTCCTCCAGAGTTTGACCATATTAACTGGTTTGGTAGAGGCCCACATGAGACTTACTGGGATAGAAAGACTGGAGCGAGAATTGGACTTTATAAAGGAAGTATATGGGAACAATATCATCCATATATAAGACCTCAGGAAAACGGTAATAAAACAGATGTGCGATGGGTTGCACTTACCACAAAGGATGGTTATGGACTTCTCGCAATAGGTATGCCTCTTTTATATGCGAGCGCATATCATTTTCTTAACGAAGATTTTGATGAGGGAGTTGTAAAACAAAATCGTCATGCTTGCGAATTAGAAAAAAGAAACTTAACTACATTTAATATTGATTATAAACAAATGGGTGTTGGGGGTGACAACAGCTGGGGAGCACTTCCTCACCCTGAATACATGCTTTACCCAACTAAAATATATGAATATTCCTTTATACTCAAACCTTTTACAGCAGAAGAAGGACCAGTTGAAAAACTATCCAAAATAAGAATTAAATAGATTGAAAAAATGAAAAGGGTAAATTTAATTTTATAATTAAAATAGAGGGGGTGAGAAAATGAAATTGTTTTTGGTTCAACATGCGGAAGCAAAACCCAAAGAGGAAGACCCAGAGAGATCTCTTTCTGAAAAAGGCCGAAATGAGATAAAGAAGGTGGCTACTTTTCTTAAAAAGCAGGGGATTATAAAAGTCAATAAAATCATACATAGTAGAAAAACAAGGGCAAAACAAACCGCTGAGATTCTGGCTGAATATCTTAGCCCAACCGCAGATATTGAGGAGGAGGAAAATTTGGAGCCTCTCGCAGATCCATTGATATGGGCGAAGAAATTGGAAGGGATGAATGAGAATATTATGCTCGTCGGACATTTACCCCATTTAAGTAAACTTTCAGCCTATTTGTTATGTGGGAATGGGAACAATGAAATTATAAAATTTCAAATGGGCGGGATTGTGTGTCTTGATAGAATAAGCGGAGGAAATTGGGTACTGGAATGGATGATAATTCCTGACTTGTTAAAAAATTTTTAAAATTTATTTTTCGAATAATTTTTTAAATTTTTCTTCAAATTTATCCTTTCCAGTTGCAAGTATAAAAATAAGAGGCATCTTTTCTTTTGCTAATTCAATCATTTTTTGAGCCTTTTCCCTTATCTCCCATTGAGCTTCTTTATCAGCTCTAAGTCTTGAAATATGATATAATTCTCTTGCATTCACCTTTAATAAAATTCTTCTTTTATGAGAATTAGTTAAAATATAAGGAGCAATTAATGGATTATACTTTTCAATTCTATAAAAAACTTCATTTGTTTTTTCAATTAATTCGCAAAAATCTTTTTCTAAACCACAATCCTTTATAGAGGTAGGAATCACAAATCCAAGTTCTGGATTATAATCTTGCTTTATAATAGTTGCCATTCTATGTCTTTTTAATTGGGCAAAACATGAAGCACTCATTATCAATTCAAATATCAGATCTACATTTTCAAATTCTCTCAGCACTGCATCATAACTTTTCATATATTTAAAAGAGGTTTTTATAAACTCCCTTTTTTGTTCCCTACTCATTGTTCTCGCGAGAAAGAGACACTCATTCATGGACTTTTGAGTGGAGGAGTGGAGTAAAGAAGCAATTATTATATCTTCACCTTGTTCTGTCCACGAAATAAGTTTAACATCTTCAGAATTTTTAGATTTATACTTTAATTCTAAATTTTTGATAATTTCCTGAGCCTTTTCCCTTAGTTCTGGATAGGTTTTTTTGAAGTATTCGGTGGGCTGTGTATATTTAATCACAGATGGTGCAATTCCCTGAATTTCCTGGAATATTTTCTCACCCAGTTCTTTTATTTCAGATATTGGACTGGAAAGGAACCTTCTTATCATTAATTCCAGATTGCGAGCATTAACTGTTGCTCCTAACTGAGTTTGGGTGGCTAAAGAAATGCAGTATCGGGCATCTTCCTTAGCTAAATTTTCAATCTTACTCTTCTCTTTACTATTCGCTATCTTATCAGAATACTTTTCATAAAAATATTCTTTTAATTTTTTAAAAAAGGTATTATAGGCTCTATTCTGCAATTCTATTGTTTCTTTAAAAGGCTTAAGAAGAGAACTCCCCTTTAATTCCTCAGGAATTGTATAGTCATTTTCAAATAGAACATATCTTTGGGATTTTTCAGTGAAGGAGCAGAGACGATATTTTTCTATTTCCTCCACCGCATATCTCGAAACTCCGATTATGTCTAAATTAAAAACAGCATGTTCAGCAATAGATGAATGACCTAAACCAAAAATAATATTGACATTTGATTTTCTAGCTCTTTCCACTTCTTTTCGAGCAATCTCTCGAAGTTCGTTTACTGGCCGTGGATCTCGACTTATCCGGGCGTAAGCTGCTGAAATTGTCTCTGGTGTGAGATTTTCTCTGTTAAGAAATTCATTAATTTTTTCCAGCAGATTTTCTTCTTTCTGCGTTCTCTCTCTGTTTTCTAAATAAGATGCTATCTCCTTTAGTAACCTTTTAATTTCTTCAATATTCTCTCTATCTAAGTTATAACCAGCTAAAATAACTCTCAAATTAATCTCCCTTTTTATTTTCCTTCTAATTCTATATAAATATGGTTAAATTGACAATATCAAACCATTAATTTATGATTAAAAGTTATGGAAAGAGAAGAAATATTTAAAGAAATAGCAATAAAAACCGATTCAAAAATAATTCTAATTGTTATAGATGGACTCGGAGGTCTTCCATCTAATGGAAAAACAGAGTTAGAGGTAGCAAAAACTCCAAACCTTGATAGATTAGCTCAGAAAAGTATCTGTGGTCTTTCTGATCCAGTGTTTATGGGAATTACTCCAGGAAGCGGTCCTGCTCACTTAGCTCTTTTTGGATATGACCCTACAAAATATATTCTCGGGAGAGGAATTCTCGAAGCTCTTGGGATTGGAGTAGAAGTTAGAGAAAAAGATATGGTAGCACGGGGAAATTTTGCTACTTTTAAAGATGGAATGATTATAGACCGCCGTGCAGGAAGAATCCCCACCGAAAAAAATAAAGAAATCTGTAAGCTTTTAAATCAAAATATAAAAGAAATCGAAAATATCAAAATTACGCTTTATCCAGGTAAAGAACACAGATTTGTTCTTAAATTAGAAGGAGATAATCTTTCAGATTATTTAACAGATGCTGATCCTCAAAAAGAAAATTTACCGATTAAATATACAAGCCCATTAAAGAAAGAAGCAGAATTCACTGCAAGAATAGTTAATAAGTTCATGGATAAGGCGATGGAAGTCTTAAAAGATAGTTATCCTGCAAATGCTGTTCTTCTAAGGGGATTTTCAAAACTACCAAAAATACCCAATATGCAGGAATTATTTAAATTGAATCCATTAGGTCTCGCCAATTATCCAATGTATAAAGGACTCGCTAGGCTTGTGGGAATGAAAGTTCTGGACAGTGGCCAGGATATAGAGAGTGGATTTAAAATTTTAAAGGATAATTATCCTGATTATGATTTTTTCTATTTCCATATAAAGAAAACAGATTCATATGGAGAAGATGGCAATTTTAAAGAAAAGGTTAGATATATAGAAAAAATAGATAAATTTATCCCGGATGTGCTTTCACTAAATCCGGATGTTCTTGTCATCACTTCAGATCACTCAACTCCCTCCCTTTTAAAATCCCATTCCTGGCATCCCAATCCTTTTTTACTTTATTCTAAAAATCTGATCCCTGATAAAGTCCAAAAATTTACAGAATTAGAATGCGCTCAAGGAATGCTTGGTAGGTTTCAGGCAATAAATGCCCTTCCTCTTATGTTAGCTCATGCCCTTAAATTAAAAAAATTTGGAGCATAAAATTACTGGAGAAATAAATCAATTTAAAAGGAGTATATTAATGAACAAAAAATTTTTTCACTTTATTTTCTTTCTTTTTCTTATCTCATTATTTTCTCTGTCTTTTGGCCAAGAAAAAATATCTGCTCAAAGGTATAAAGTGCCTGAAGAAGTAATTAAACTACAGGAAGAATGGATTAAAGTAAAAAGTCCTATTGAAAAATTTGCATTATTGCAAAAATTTAGAGAAAGATATCCACAATCAGTGATAATTCATCAAATCTATCAGGATTATTTCGAGAGACTGACTAATAGGGATAGAAAGGAGCTTATAGCTGAATATGATAAATTAATCAAGAAGAATCCAAAAAGCCCGCTTTTTAATTATTTATATGGTAGAGCACTCAGCAACTCATCCTCTTTAAAATATTTTGAAAAGTCAGTTAAGCTTGATAAAAATTTCTACTGGGGCTACATTTCTTTAGGTTATTATTATTCCAATATTTCTAAAAAACCAGATTATGACAAGGCAATCAAATATTTCTATAAGGCAATTAGAATTGATAACTCTAATCCAGCTGGCTTTTTAAATCTCGCTATTATTTATGAAAAGCAAGGAAATATTGAGAAAGCAGGTGAGATGTATGAGCTTTTGGTTATTTGTGACCCTGAAAATAGTTATTACTTTGAAAAATCTCTTGAAAGATATTTTCTGAAAGGAAATTATAAAGAGGCGATCAAACTACTCGAAGAGAGAATTAAAAAATATCCTGAGGATAGATTTATTCAACTTCTTGGTCAATTATATTATCAGGAAAAGAATTATGAAAAAAGTATTAAATATTTAAGTCAAATAACAGCAAAGGAGAAAGAAATAAACTTTACAGCCCATGCAATGCTATGTATCTCCTATGCTCAGATTGGAAAGATAGAAAAGGCTCTCGATTCATTTGAAAAAGCACTTCTTTCTCCTGACCTTTATTATGATGAGGAAATCTTTAAGAGGAAAGAATTTGATCCCATTAGAAATGAGCCAAGATTTAAAAAAGCCTTAAAGGCTCTAAAAGACAAGTATGGAATAGATAAACCTGCTAAGAATTTTTCTCTTAAAACATTGAATGGGGAAAAAATCGAACTTAACAAATTAAAAGGCAAAGTGATTCTTCTTGATTTCTGGGCAACATGGTGTGAGCCATGTGTCCGCGAAATGCCCGCAATGAAAAAGTTATATCAAGAATTTAAAGAACAAGATTTTATACTTATTGGATTAAATTTAGATGAGAAGAAAGAGGATGTAGAAAAGTTTATTAAAGAAAAGGGAATTGAATGGCCCCAAGTATGGCTTGAACAGGAGTCATCAAAATATATTCTAAGCCTGTATAGAGTTAAGGCACTTCCCTCAACTTTTTTAATTGATAAAAAGGGAATTTTAAGAAAAGTGAATTTAAGGGGCGAGTCTTTAAGAGAAGCTGTCAAGAATTTAATTAAGGAATAGAGGGAGAGCATTTTTGCTCTCCCCTGAATTTGTCTAATTCTACCTTTTCTTTAAAATAATATTTCCACTAAAAGAAGATAAATCTATATCTGCTCCTCCACCATTAACACTTCCAGTGATTTTCCTTTTACTTATCTCTCCTGATACAGTGATTTCAAACTCACTTTTTATTTTTCCACTAAATGTTGATGCTTCAAGGTCAAATGCAGAATCAGAAGGTATCTCCATTCTAACATTCCCGCTATGACTATTCAAAAGGTATTCACCTTTTGGAAGAATTTCTCCTCTATAAGTTATTGAACCACTTATTGTTTTTGCCTTTATCCGCTCAACTTTAGAATTCTCTATTTCTATATCTCCACTTACACAATCAGCCTCCACTGAGCCCATTACATTCATAACTTCAATATCCCCTGAAATTGTTTTCAGATTAATCTCACCTTCAGTATTTTTTATTACTACATCACCACTAACTGCTTTACATTCAACCCTCGTCCGTGCTCCCTCAACTATTATATCTCCACTAACTGTTTGAGCTCGTACCTCACCACCTGTTTTCTCAAGAGTAATATTCCCGCTAACTGATTTTATTCTTATCTTTACCTTAGATGGAACCATTAAATTGTAATTAACAGACACATTTATAGACCTAAACACATATTTTGGGTATTCTGTCTCTATTAATAACGTATTATCTTCCTTACTTACTTTAATTTTTACTTCTTCCGCGTTCTCCTTTGCTTTAGAATGGGTTGAAGCTTTTGAAATTTTTAATGCCTTAATTTTAACCTCTTCTTTATCCCAACTTTTTACATAAATATTTCCAGAAATATTTTTTAGAATAATCTTACCATCCTTTGAAAGAGGAATTGTCCTTTCAAATCTCTCTTCGAACTTTACCTTAGCTGACAATTCAAGCGGGTTGAGCACTAAAAATAGAAAAAATGAAATTAAAGCCAATAGAATGATTTTTTCTTTTCTCATTTTACCCTCCAAATTCTATAGATTTGAATTAAAATCCTCCGCGGAGGCGAATTTTTCCATTTTTAATATCTCTCTTAAAAAATTTAATTTGTTTTGATATGCAATCAATAAATATATTCTATTATCAATACTATATGGATTCCTGAGTACAGCTTTTTTAGATTCTTCAATTGATGAATTAATAATTTTCAAATTCATCATAAAATTTTCCATAATTTCCGAGTCCATGTTTCCCTTTACCATGGAAAATGCTTCTTCCAGTGATTTAATTGCTAATTTATAGTGCCTTTCAGCCTCTTCAAATTTTCTTAAAATATATTCATTTTGAGTGAATACTTTTTCTCCTCTTTCAGAATAAAAGCGGATAATTAAAAATACAGCAATAATAAAAACTGCTACACCAATTAATACAAATTTATACGCAGGGATATGGAAAATTTGAAGAGCTTTTTTTAATTCCTTTGCCTCAGAATAATCACTTCCTTTTAAACTAGTTTCAATCCTGGGCCACAGGTTAGGAGGAGGTGAAATACTCTCCAAATTTTTAGCTTTACTGGCAATGCTTTTTAGATCCTTAAAGAATTCATAGCATTTAGCACATTCTTTTAAATGCTTCTCGAGAATGAATTTCTGTTCTGCCTTTAGACTGTCATCTATATATTCACTAATTAGTTTTCTAGCCTTTTTACACCTCATTTCCCAATACCTCCTCTTTTAATTAGATATTCTCTAATTTTTTTTCTTGCTTTAAAAAGTTGAGATTTCGATGTCCCTATGGAACATTTTAAAATTCTTGCAATCTCCTCATGTTTGAAACCTTGAACATCATGAAGTAAAAATACTGTTTTCATTTTAAATGGCAAATTACTAATTGCAAGTTCAAGAATTTCATTTGTAATAGTATATTCCCCTTTCCCTATTTGAGCCTCTGAAGATGAAATATTTTCTGATTGAATTCTTTTATGTTTTCGCAAATAATCTAAACATGTATTTACTGCTATGCGAAAAAGCCACTTTTTAAAAGACTTTTCTTCTTCAAGTTTTCTAATATTTGTAAATGCTTTTATAAAGATATCATGGACCAAATCCTCTGCAATTACATGATTATTGGTGTAACGATAAGCTAAATTGAAAATTTGTATCTTAAAATACTCATAAATTAATTCAAAAGCTTTAATATCTCCATTTTTGGATTTTTTAACCCATTCCAACAAGCAATCCTTTTCTCTCACAATTCTATTTTCTATTAATTTACCCACATAATTATAGATGATTGATAGGAGTAAAAGGTTGTCTGGAAAGGAGAATTAAATTTCGAAATCAATCATTTTTTAAAAAGCTGAACAACCTCATTATTAAAAAGGATTACCAATGTGTAAGCGCTTAAAGCAGTTCCTATTGGAAAAACAAAAATGTTCAGAAAAGCAAAAATAAGGATTAAGATCCTTGCCCATTCCTTTTTCTTCATTAACCATATACCACCAATTATATTCGGAACTATGAAGAGAAATAATACGGAAAAAATGGAAATTGCAACTGCTCTCAGTATTATGGAGGCTTCCACTTCAATATCAGGAATAAATGAAATCCCTAAAAATAAAAGAAAGAAAAAAAGAGCAATAAGAAAATTCAATGCGCCATAAGTAATCCATAAAATGCCTACAAGATTAACATGCTTTTCCATGGCTTACCCCCTTATTTTTCTTCATAAATAACAGCAGTGCCACTTGCACTTACCATTAACATTCCTCCAGATTTTCCGACTTGAATGGTTTCATAATCAAGATCCACTCCAATTATTGCATTGCCACCCAGAGACCTTGCTTGTTCTTTCATCTCATCAATTGCAATTTCTTTGGCCTTTCTCAATTCTCTCTCATAAGCTGCAGACCTTCCTCCTACAATATCTCTAATTCCTGCAAAAAAGTCTTTGAAAATATTCGCGCCAAGAATAGCTTCTCCGCTTACAAGCCCAAGATATTTCACAATTTTTTTGCCCTCAATATTTGGAGTGGTAAGAATTAACATTTCTTCTCCTCCTGATTTCTATTTATAATTTTAATGGTATGGTATATATACCACAGTCAGTGTGTCATGTAAAACACAAAATTTAAATTTCTTGAATTTTAAATTATTTAAAATCAATCACATAAAATTTGGCATAGAATTTGCAAAAGAACCTTTGGATGAGGGAAGAACGAACAATACAAAAGGAGATTTTTCTATCTGGAATTGGTATACACAGTGGAAAAAGGATTGATATGCTCTTAAAACCAGCTACTTCAGGGGGTATAGTTTTCAGAAGAACAGATTTGGATAATTTAGAGTTTAAAGTAAATCCACACATAGCAAGAGCAAATTATTCAACAGTCTTAATTAAAGATGGATATCAGATTAGAACAGTTGAACATCTCCTGGCAACTTTATATATTTTTGGAATTGATAATCTAATTATTGAAATGAATGGTGAAGAAGTCCCTATTATGGATGGAAGTGCAGCTCCTTTTGTTCAAGCTATATTAAAAGCAGGAATAAAACTTTTACCCTCAAAGAAAAAGGCAATTAGACTTACAAAACCTTTTATAATCAATGAGAATGGAAATTATATAGAATTCTATCCGGAAAATGAATTTAAAATTACCTATACTATTGAATTTGACCATCCATTTATCCAGACTCAAAGTCTTACATTCCCAATAAACATAAAGAACTTTGTTACAGAAATTGCACCGGCAAGGACTTTCGGATTTCTAAAAGATGTAAAGAAATTGAGAGCAAAAGGATTAGCTCTTGGAGGAAGTCTTGAAAATGCTCTGGTGTTAGATGACAATTCCCTCATAAATGGCTCACTCCGCTATCCAGATGAATTTGTTAGACATAAAATACTGGATCTTATTGGAGATCTCGCTTTACTGGGTCATCCTCTAATAGGGCACTTTAAAGCATTCCGCGCAGGACATTCTTTACATTTAAAAGTAGTAAATTTTTTAATAAATAGTCAGGAATTCTGGAAATATGAAGATAATGAAATAATATATAATTTTTTAAAGACTCTCAATAACAAAAATTTATAATTTGCCAAAATTCCATCCATCAGGTAAAATTAAAAAGCTGAAAGGAGGAAATCTTGATGAGTAAAGAAGGTGCAAAAAGTGAAAAATTAAATGATTATCAGAAGGCACTTGAAATTTATTCAAAAGCAATGAGTTATTTTCATAAAAAAGAATATTTGAAAGCAATCGAATTATTTAAGGAAATAATCAATAAATATTCTAATGAAAAAGAAGTTGTTGATAGAGCAAATCTTTATCTCTCTATTTGTAAAAATAGGATTGAAGGGGAGAAAATCGAGCTTAAAACTTTTGATGATTATTTTTATTATGGTATTTATCACTTAAATTTAGGAAATTATGAAAAAGCAATGGAACTATTGAAAGAGGCTCAGAAAAAGGATCCAAAAGAAGGAAAAGTGTATTATGCATTAGCAGATGTTTCAGCTCAAATGGGTGATAATAAATTAGCTTTAGATTTTTTAAAAAAAGCTATCGAACTGGATAGCTTTTTTAAGATCCTGGCTCAAAATGAAGTTGATTTTGAGCCATTAAAAGAAAATAAGGAATTTCAGGAACTGGTAAAATAAAAATGTCTCGCCCTTTTCTGGGAGTAATATTAGCAGCAGGCAAAGGAACCAGATTCAAATCAAATCAGATTAAAATATTACATAGTTTACTAAATATACCAATGATTTGCTATGTAGTTAAAGCCCTTGAAGAAGTTAAGCCCGAGAAAATTTTAGTGGTTGTGGGGCATCAGAAAGAGAAAGTAATGGAAACACTATCTTCCTATAATGTTGAATTTATTGAGCAAGTTGAGCAAAAAGGTACTGCACATGCATTAATGAGCTGTAAAAAAGTTTTTGAGGAGAATATGGAGAAGGACATTCTTGTGCTATATGGAGATGCTCCACTCATTCAATCGGAATTACTCAAAACTTTAATTCACTCTCACCAGAATAGTAATAACATTGTTACTTTGATAACTGCTGAACTCGATTCTCCTGAGGGATATGGAAGAATTATTCGAGATGAAAAAGGACATATAATGAAAGTAATTGAGGAAAGAAATGCCAGTGAAGAAGAGAGGAGAATAAAAGAAATTAATACAGGGATTTATATGTTTAAAATTTCTGAATTGCTTCCAGCACTTTTCCGAATCTCTCTTGATGAAGTGAAAAAAGAGTATTATTTAACTCAAATAGTAGAAATTTTTTATAAGATGAAAAAACCCATAGGCGAGGTAAAAACTCGCCAGATTGAGGATATTCTTGGAATAAATACACGCCTGGAATTAGCTCGTGCCATTTCAATTTTGAAAGGAAGAAAAATAAAAAAGCTTAGCGAGAATGGGGTTACATTCCTTGATCCGAACAATACTTGGGTTGATTTTACAGTGGAGATTGGGAAGGAAACCATTATATATCCACATGTCATCTTAGAAAAAAATACAATAATAGGTGAAGAATGCGTGATTTATCCCTATGTCCATATAATAGACAGTAAAATAGGAAACAAAGTAAAAGTGCTTAGCTCTTCTGTGATAGAGGAATCTACGATCGAAGATGAGGCTCGAATCGGTCCTTTCACTCATTTGAGACCGAAAACAGTTATAAAAAATAAAGCAAAAGTTGGTAATTTTGTGGAAATGAAAAACACTATTTTTGGAGCCGGATCTAAAGCAGGGCATTTAAGCTATCTTGGTGACAGTGAAATTGGCGAAAATGTAAATATCGGAGCAGGAACCATAACTTGTAACTATGATGGGATTAAAAAGCATAAAACTTTGATTGAGGAAGGAGCTTTTATTGGATCTGGGACTGAACTTGTTGCTCCTATTAAGATTGGAAAAAAGTCATATATTGGAGCTGGATCTACAATAACAAAGGATACTGAACCCTATTCTTTGACTGTAGCAAGGGCAAGACAGGTATCCAAACCTGATTGGGTTAAAAGAAAAAGGAAGGAAAAATAATGTGTGGAATAATCGGATATTTGGGGCCAAAAAAAATTAGTTCAATTTTAATCGAAGGATTAAAAAAGCTTGAGTACAGAGGTTATGATTCAGCTGGATTAGCTGTTGTAAATAAAGGGAAATTAGAAATAAGGAGAGTAAAAGGAAAAATAAGTAATTTAGAAGAAATAATCAGAATGTCTCCTATAGATGGAAATTATGGAATAGGACATACGAGATGGGCTACGCATGGAAGACCATCAGAAGAAAATGCTCATCCTCATCGTGATTGTAGTGAGACAATAGTGGTGGTTCATAATGGGATAATTGAAAATTATTTGGATTTAAAAAAAGAATTATTAGAAAAAGGACATATTTTTCGTACAGAGACTGATACAGAGGTTATTGCGCACCTGATCGAAGAAAATTTCGAAAAAAATTTAGAGATCGCGGTTCAAAAAGCTGTTAAAAAATTAGGTGGAGTATTTGCCTTTGCTGTAATCAGTTCAAAGGATCCGGAAAAAATAGTTACTGCTAAAAAGGGTCCACCTGCAATAATAGGTCTGGGAAGTGATGAATATTTTGTAAGTTCTGATTTAGCTCCTATTCTTGGTCATACCAAGGATGTAATTTTCCTTGATGACGAGGAAATTGCTGTAATTGACAAAAATGGTGTCCAATTTATGAATTTCCAAGGTAAAACTTTGAGCAAAAAAATTGATACAATTACCTGGGACCCAATTATGGTTGAAAAAGGTGGATTTAAACACTTTATGCTGAAAGAGATATTTGAACAACCCAGAGCATTGAGAGAAACCTTAATGGGACGAATTTCATTAGATACAGGGAAAATATATCTAGATGAAATAAACCTTTCTCCTGATTTTTTAAGAAAAATTTCAAGAATAAATATTATTGCCTGTGGAACTTCTTACCATGCAGGACTTGTGGGAAAATATTTTCTTGAAAATTTAACCCACATTCCAGTTGAAGTGGACTATTCCTCAGAATATCGTTATAGAGACTTTATTTTAGAAAAAAATCAATTAAATATTATAATAAGTCAGTCTGGTGAGACTGCTGATACATTGGCAGCATTAAGGATAATCAAGAAAAATAAAGGAAAAACTTTAAGTATATGCAATATGAAAGGAAGTACTGCAACTCGTGAAGCAGATGGAGTGATTTATACACACGCGGGCCCTGAAATTGGAGTTGCTTCCACAAAAACTTTTACCACTCAATTAATGGCTCTGATGCTTTTCAGTTTATATCTTGCCCAGGTTAAAAACAGATTTAAAAAAAATGAAATATTGACCTATTTTCAAGAACTTCAGAGAATCCCTCATAAAATTGAAAGTATTCTTTATCAATCCTCAAAAATTGAAAATCTTGCTCAAAAATATTTTCATTACACGGATTTTCTTTATCTGGGAAGATGGGTTAATTTTCCAATTGCTCTGGAAGGAGCCCTTAAATTAAAAGAAATTTCCTATATTCATGCTGAAGGCTATCCTGCTGGAGAAATGAAACACGGGCCTATTGCTCTAATTGAAGAGAAAATGCCAACTGTTGCAATTGCACCAAAGGATAGGGTATACGAAAAAATGCTCAGTAATATTTCTGAAGTCAAAACAAGAAATGGAATTGTCCTTGCAGTTGCATGGGAAGAAGACAAAGAGATCAGAGAAAAGGTTGATGAAATTATTTACATACCTTCATCCCATCCTCTATTTACCCCTTTTTTAACAGTCATTCCTCTCCAGCTTTTTGCATATTATATTGGTTTAAAAAGAGGTGCAGATGTTGACCAGCCCAGAAATTTAGCGAAAAGCGTCACCGTTGAATAGGCTTCCTCTATTTGGATTGAAAACTTCCGTTTCGAATGAAAAGAATAGCTGCATAGCCCACGACTTTCTTTTTATAGCCTGTTACATCTCCAGAATTGGCATATTTGAGAATATAAGCCCTATTTGCTCCAAGTCGTTTGGAAACTTCCATTGTAACTGCAACAGGGCCAAAAGCATCCATCTCACATTTCCTTTTTTCAACAAGCGAGAGAAGTTTTCTATAATTCATTTGTTGAATTGCTTCCATAGCAACCTTATCCAGTTTTACTGCTTTTTTATACGAATAATAATGAGAATAATCACAGGTGGTAACGAGCATGACTCGTTTGGTAGTCTCCTCTTTTAAAATGCGTTCCATTACATTTATCATGATTTCAATATTTTCTCGAGTTTGTCCTCCCATAATCACAGGAACAATTTTTATTTTTGGATATAATATTTGTAAAAATGGTAGTTGCACCTCTAAAGAATGCTCCCAAAAATGAGCAGGCGGAAAATAATGAATTTTTTTATTTGCAGAAATTAACTTGTTCGCTAAATCACTGTCCACTTCAATTAAACCCAATGGAGTTTGATAGAAACCCTTGGGATAAACAGAAATGGTAGAAAAACCAACTCTATGGCTTGGACCCATTAGAATCACAGTATCAACTTTCTTGTGTTCGATCTGTTTATAAGCCATTGCAGCAATTTTTCCTGAATAATCGTAACCTGCATGGGGAACAAGAATAGAAACAATCTTTTCCTGCATATTTAATGAATTAATATCTTTAAAATAGTCAAGAATTTTGTTTCGGAGTTCTTCAGGATTTGCAGGATAAAACTTCCCTGCAACCACAGGACGACGAATCCTTTTATTGTTCTGTCCTTCTCCCTGAGCAAAATTTCCGCTCACATGTAAAATAATCCAAAAAATAATTGAAATTAGAAAGAATTTTCTAATTGTATGTTTCATTTTTGCACTCCTCATAGATTATTTTTAGAGCGCTTCTTCGCCTCTTTCTCCGGTTCTAATTCTTACAGCATCATCTACAGTATAAATGAAAATTTTTCCGTCTCCAACATTGCCGGTATGGGCATTCTTCAGAATTATTTCAACTACTTTTTCAACTAAATGGTCAGCTACCACAATTTCCAATTTTGTCTTCATTGCATATTCAATACTATCTTCTATTATTTTGTGTTTTGCATTTTCTGCACGGCCCCTTCCAAAGCCTTTAACAGAAGAAACTGTGATACCAGGAAGCTCTGGAATTTCTCTTAAAGCATCAATTACCTTACTTGCCATAAAAGGCTGAATTATAGCCTTTATTTCTTTCATTTTTACCTCCAGTATTTATAATTCGATATCAGGAGTTTTCTTTTCAAAAATACCATAAAGACATGGTAATACTATTAATGTAAGGGCTGTTGAAGTAATTAAGCCTCCAATCACAACAGTGGCTAAAGGTCTCTGAATTTCTGAACCCACCCCTGTTGACAGAAGTAAAGGAATAAGACCAAGGCTTGCCACAGAGGCGGTCATTAAAACTGGTCGGAGTCTGAGAGAAGCTCCTTTAATTATAGCATCTTCCAATGGTAATCCCTCCCTTCGAAGTTGTCTGATATAGGATACAAGAACCACACCATTTAATACTGCTACCCCGAATAAAGCAATAAATCCAATAGAGGAGGGAACACTCAAATATTGTCGCGATATCAGGAGAGAAAATATACCACCAATTAAAGCAAATGGAACATTTAGAATGATAAGCAAGGCATGCCGAACTGAATTAAATGACATGTAAAGTAATAGGAAAATCAGGAAAATGGATAGAGGAATAACAATCATTAAAGTCCTCTGTGCTCTTTGCTGATTCTCAAATTGACCTCCCCACTCAATAAAATATCCTGGAGGAAGTTTAACTTTTTTTTCTACAGCTTCTCTAGCTTCCTGAACAAAACCACCAAGATCTCTTCCCCTGACATTACACTGAATTACAACTCTTCTTTGAGCATTTTCTCTACTTATTGTTGGTGGTCCTTCTTCAATTTGAATTTTTGCTAATTGAGCAAGGGGAACCCTAACACCAGAAGGAGATGCAACCAGTAGATTTTTAATTACCTCAATATCATTACGATATTCCTCTTTAAGACGAAGATAAACAGCAAAACGTTTCTGACCTTCTATTACCTCAGTAACTGCTTTTCCTCCAATGGCATGGGATACAATTTCCATTACATCTGATACATTTATTCCATATTGAGCAATTGCATCCCTGTCAACCCGTATAACTAACTGGGCTTCTCCGCTTATCTGTTCCATCTGAACGTCTTTAGCTCCTTTTATGGTTTTAATTACTGCTTCAATTTCTCTTCCTTTTTTCTCCAGAACTTCTAAATCTTCTCCAAACAATTTTATGGCAATTTGAGCTCTAACTCCAGAAATCAATTCATCGACACGAGTTGCAATCGGCTGACTAAAATTGAATTTTAATCCAGGTATCTCGGACAGATCTTTCTGTAGTATTTCTATTAATTCATACCTATTCTTTGCTGTTTTCCACTCGGATTGAGGCTTTAATCCCACATATATTTCATTATTTGAAACTGGTTCAGGGTCTCCTCCAAGTTCTGCTCTACCAATACGAGAAAGAGCATAAGTCACCTCAGGATATTTCAGAAGTTTTTTCTCTAATTTCTCAGCTATTCTAATAGCTTCCTCCAGAGATATACTTGGATTCATGGTAACTCGAATACAAAGTGTCCCTTCCTCAAGTTCTGGTACAAATTCAGTCCCAAGGAAGGGAATTGAAGCCAGTGCTGAAATTAATAGAATTATTGCTGTGGTAATTACAATTGAACGTCTTCTTAAAGCTGATTTTAAAATTCGAATATATATTCTTTTCAGAAATCTGATCAAGAAGAACTCTTTCTCAGATAATTTTCCCTTCAATAATATAATGCAGAGGACAGGCACAATTGTTAAAGCAACTATAAGAGAGCCAAGCATCGCATAACTAATTGTAAAAGCCACAGGAGAAAATAATTTTCCTTCAACTCCTTGGAGTGTAAAAAGAGGTAGGAACACCACAACAATAATTAAAACAGCAAAGAAAACAGGTCGAGCCACTTCTCTTGCCGCTTCATGAACAAGATGCACGTGGTCTATACCCTTTTTCCGGCGTTCTACAAGATGCCTGTATATGTTCTCCACCATCACCACAGAACCATCCACCATCATTCCAATTCCAATAGCAAGACCACCAAGAGATTGTAAATTAGCTGAAAGACCAGCGCGATTCATCATAATAAATGCAATCATCATTGAAATTGGAATTGAAAGCACAACAATTATAGATGAACGGACATTTCCTAAAAAGAGAAAGAGAACTATGATTATAAGGACTGCAGCCTCCTTTAATGCATCAGTAATGGTTTCAATTGCTTTATCAACGAGATCTGCCTGATCATAATAAGGAACAATTCTAACACCAGGTGGCAGGGATTTCTGAATCTCTTTAACCTTCTTTTTTACCCTTTTTATTACTTCTTTTGTATTTGCCCCTTTCAGCTGTAATACAATACCTGTAACCACTTCACCTTTTCCATCTTTAGTAACAGCGCCCTGACGTATTTCTGGCCCATAATTCACTTCAGCAATATCCTTTACATAAATGGGAGTACCCCCTTCTGCTTTCAAAACTATGTTCTCAATATCACGTAATCCTTCTTCCTCTTTTCTAATCCATCCAACTCCCCTTATAACTAATTGTTCGGGACCAGTAGAAAGATACCATCCTCCCACATTCAAATTACTATTTTTTATTTTTTCCGCAACCTCTTCCAGAGTCAGGTTATATTTTAGAAGCTCATTAGGATCAACTTTTACCTGAAACTGTCTTACTTCTCCTCCAAAACTCAATACATCTGTAACACCAGGAACCGTTCGAAGTTGAAATTTTACAATCCAGTCATTAATAGCTCTCAATTCCATTAAAGAATAATTCTCTCCCTCAAGAATATATTGATAAATCTGACCGAGTCCAGTTGTAATCGGACCAATTTCGGGCTCTCCTAAACCTTCAGGAATGCGCTCTTTTGCAACCTGAAGCCTTTCAAGAACCAATTGCCTTGCAAAATATATATCTACATTATCTTTAAATACAATGGTTACAACAGAAAGACCTGTTTTTGAGATGGATCTGACTTCTGTAACATCTGGCAACCCATTCATAACAGATTCAATGGGAAAGGTGATGAGTTTCTCAACTTCTTCTGCTGCTAATCCAGGAGCCTCAGTATTAATCACCACCTGAATATTTGTTACATCAGGAAATGCTTCAACCGGAAGTCGCAATGTGGTATAAATACCATATCCGAGAAGAAAAATACCAAGAATTACGATTAAAAATCTATTCCTAATGGCAAATTCTAATATTCGGTCAATCATTTATTTACCTCCAAACTTCTAAACACTAATGTCCCTCTTCAAACTTTGACTTTTCAAGTTCTGATAGTAAAAGAAAATTTCCCTGAGTGACAACCACCTCTCCTTCCCTTAGTCCATCAATAACTTCAATCCATCCATTGTATTTGAGTCCTGTGATTATCTCTCTGCGATGATATTCTCCTGGTTTTTTCTCCACGAATACAATTGTTGTATTTGTACGGGATAAAACCGCTTCCTTTGGAACAGCTAAAACATCTCTCCTCTCCATCACTGGAATTTCTACTCTGGCAAACATTCCTGGTTCAAGGAGTCCTTCTTGATTTGGAACTTCTATATACACTTTAATTGTTCGAGAATTTTTATCCATAATATCTGAAATATAAAATATTTTACCGATGAATTCTCTATCTGGATAAGCCTTTACAGATATATGAGCTCTTTTTGCCTTAAAAACTTTCGCAAGATCCTTTTCATATATATCTGCTACAACCCATACCTTGGAGAGATCAGCGATGAGATAAATATCTTTTGTTGATTCCACAAATTCTCCTTTTGCAAGGTGCATCTCCACAATTGTCCCGGCAATAGGACTTCTAATAGGGAATTGTGTTATCTCAGCCCCGTTTTCACTCTCAATTCTGGATAAATCTTCATCTGTTAACCCCAAGAAATGAAGTCGTCTTTCAGCCACCATTAATTCAGCTTGAGCTTTTTTATATATTCTCTCAGCCTCTAATAATTCTGTTTCCGTGGTAATTCTCGCTTCCTCAAATAACCGTTTTTCCCTCTCATAGTTCTTCTTTGCAATCTCCATTTCTTTTTTCGCTTTAAGATACTCTGACTTTGCCTCTCCAAATTCTGTGCTGTCCAGAATGGCTAATAATTCATTTTTCCGGACAGGGTCTCCAAGAACTTTATAAATTGTCTTAACAATCCCAGAAACAACAGGGACAATATGTGCTACCTGATACTCATTAAAGGTGACTTCTCCGGTTACCCTAATAGTCTCATAAAGGGTTTGTCTTTTCACGGAAGAGGTGGAAATGCCAGCAGATTTAATCTGCTCTTCTGTTAAAAATATGATATTATTTTTGTGTGCCTTGGGAGGATCCTGCTGATTTTCCAGAGATTTATTCTGATTTTTAATTTTTAAAAATTGAATAAAAAGCAGGATTAAAATTAAACTTAAAATACCACTCCCAATAATTAAAATTTTTTTCTTTCTCATGGGTTCCTCCTATCTTCTCCTATTTCAATTAATGCTCTCCCAATAAGCTTTTCCAATTCAGCAGCAGAATCATTCAAAGATTCAATGACTTCTATATAAATTTCTTGGGTTTCAGCTAGAGTTCTTTGAGCATCTAATAAGTCGAGATATGATAATTTGCCTTGTTCAAAACCCTTTCTTACTAAATCCAATGATTTTTTAGCTTCAGGCAATATAATTTCTTGATATTTTTTTATTTGATTTAAAGTTCGACTAAAAACAGTTAATTTTTCATCAAGCTCCAGCAGAATATCATTTTCCCTTGCCTTGTAGTCTGTCTCTGCTTTTCTTATATTAAGAAGCGCCTCAATAATTTTTCCCTGATTCAAATTAAAAATAGGTATAGGAATTCCAATACTGAATTCCGCTATATCTTCCTTTACAAGAGTATCCTTTCCATAGCCCACACGAAATTCAATATCTGGTATTCGCTGTACTTTAGCAAGCTTTAATTTTAACTGCGCAAGTTCTTTCTCTTTTTTCTGAGCTAATAGACCCGGATGTGTCTTTAAAACTATTTTCACTAAGTCTTCTTTCAAAAGCTTAGGAAAAGAATCCCTTAATCTCCCTCTATATTCTTTAATTTTTAATTTTGGTAATCCTATTATTGTCTTCAACCGTTTTTCTGCAATAGAAAATTTTGCCTTAGCATTAAATAATTTCACTTTTGCTCTCTCTAATTCAATTCGTGCCTTAATAAGCTCTGTTTGAGGTGCTACACCTGCATCAAATCTCTTTTTTATACTATCGAATAGACTCTGTGCTATCTCAACCGTTCGCCTTGCTACTTCTACTTTTTGTTGAGTTGCCAGTACCCCATAGAAAGCTTTCTTTATCTCAGCAATAACCTCCCGGAATTTCTCTTCATATTTTAGAGCAACAATTTCCTTCTCTATTTGAGCAACTTTTGTTCTCAGCGCTATTTTTCCTCCTATTAAAACTTCTTGACTCAGGCTTACTATATTTTTACTTTTTTGAAAGCCGAGATTCTCTCGAGGAATATCTTCAGCTTCAAACTCTATATGAGGATTTGGCCAGAGTCTTGATTGAATAATTCTTGCCTCTGCAATACCTATTTGTTTTCTGAGTGAAATTAATTCAGGATTAAATTTCAACGCAAGAGAAATTGCTTCATCGAGTGTGATAGAATCATCCCTACCTTTCTCCTCAATATATTGATAATTAGTATTCTTGGAAATCAATAAATCGACTTCAGGTTCTTGTAAATAATTTTTAAAATTTTTTGTATTATAAGAAACACATCCCCAAATGAGGCTAAATATAGATATTCCAACAATCCAGATTAATAGTTGACATTTCCTCATTATACACTCCTTTTCAACATATGAATATATCCGAAATTTTCAATATTGTATTTAATTCTTCTTATTTCAGTAATTCTCATATAAAACTCCTCTTTATTAATATTTAGAGAACAAAATCAATTATAAAAAGTGATTAGCTTAGGCGAGGGGGGCGAAAAATATCTCTGACATTGCCCCCAAAAATGGACCTTTGAATGCTCAGTAGAAGATATGTATGAAGAATTAAACCCGATAATAATATGGGATTAAATATTATAGGAGATGAGTGAAAAATGCATTCACAGCAGGTGTGGGCATTTGAGCTCTTACAATTTCCAAATCCCTTTTTATAGAAAATCAGGGAATGAAAGGAAAATAAAGCTGGATGAAACTGAGCTAATATAGAAATTAAAAGGATAAGGGAAAAAAATCTATTTCTTCTACTCTGCTTTTTTGTAGTGAATAACATCTTTTCCCAGCTCAAATTGGAATATTTTTTATATTATAACTATTTGAATTTGTCAAACTTAATTTTCTCCAGACTTTCTTTTCCATAAATATCTGATTCTAAAAGAGGAATATACCCTATTATCATTTCTTTGAATTTAGTCTTTATCTCATCCAGGTTTTTCTTCTGAATTTCTTTTCTTTTGGAAAAAAATTTACTGTTAATTTTAGTCAATATTCTATTAATGATAATTCCATCAACTTCTATTCCATGCTTTTTCAATAAAGAAATAGCATCCGCAGTCTCTAATATAGACAATCTCTCAGCATCTAATACAAATATAATACAGCTGTTTTTTTTATTTTGTAAATAACTTCTGACCAGAAGGAACTTCTCTCTTCTCTTTTTTAATAGTTCAATCAAAGGATCACGCTCTATTTTTTTTCGCAGAGACTCGTCCACTTTTGACGCCATTTTCATTAAATTTATAACTTGTAATCTCCTTTCAATCAATCTTTCAATCCATGACTCTAACAATTCCGGGAATGTAAAAAGACGAAGGGTATGACCAGTGGGAGCAGTATCAAAAACAATTTTATCATAGGGATTGCCAATTTTATCCATAATCTCAATGAATTTATCGAAAATAGCAGACTCTTCCACCCCGGGAGAAAGAAAAGCTGTATCAATCTGTTTTTTAATTTCTTCTACTATAACACTGCTCACAACTTCTTTTATTGATTCTTTTATCTTTTTTATATATTTCCTTGCTTCCTTTTTAGGATCTATTTCAATTGCCCATAAATTTTCCTCTATTTTTATTTCTTTTGAGCCAATTTTTCTTTCAAATATATGAGAAAGGGAATGAGCTGGATCAGTTGAAACAAGAAGAATTTTAAATCCCTTTCGAGCTAAATTTAGAGCAAAACTTGCACTACAGGTTGTTTTACCTGAACCTCCTTTTCCAGCAAAAAAAATAAATTTCTTAGTAAGTATCTTTTCATTTGTCATTTTTAAAGACTAACAACAGAAATCATACTGACCAGCTTTTTCAGCAACAATGCTTTTTCTTATTGATATTCTCTTCTCCCAGCTTTCAAGCTCTTCTACAAAAAGAGGTAGAAATTCCAGAGCAAAGTAAGAAAAAGGATTTGGTATACCAAGAAAATCTCCAAAAAGAAGAAGCATAAAATCATCATTGAGATCAGATGCCTCTTTACGAATAATGCTCGATGCTTTTACTTTAAAAGCTCCTTCCAGAAAGTCAGATATAACGGCCAATGAATGTTTAAACTTATTTTTCATTTTATCTTTTAAATTTAAATAATCTCATTCCATTAAATATTACCATAAGAGAAGCTCCCATGTCTGCAAAAACAGCCATCCATAATGTAGCTAATCCTGGTACAGCTAAAGTCAGAAATATCGCTTTAATAAATAAAGCAATAAATATATTTTCTTTAATAATCCAAAGAGCTTTTCTTCCGAGTCTAATTACAAATGGTATTCCAGATAAATCATCTGACATAAGAGCAATATCCGCTGTTTCTAATGCAGCATCTGTTCCAGCTGTTCCCATTGCAATTCCTAAAGTAGAAGCAGCCAAAGCTGGAGCATCATTTACTCCATCTCCTACCATTGCAACCTTATCATATTTTTTCAAAAAATATTGAATAGCTCCAACCTTATCCTGGGGAAGAAGTTCAGCCTTAAACTCATCAATCCCCAACTCTTTAGCAATCGCCTTTGCAGTTCCTTTATTATCACCTGTAAGCATTGCGATTCTCTGAATCCCGATTTTACGAAGTTTATCTAAGGTGGGTTTACAATTTTCTCTTATTGTATCAGATATTACTATAATTCCTAATATCTCTTTGGAACTACCTAAAATAACAACAGTTTTACTTTCTTTTTCAAGTTCTTCCATTTTTTCATCTAACTCAGGAGTACAAAATTTGTTTTCTTCAAAAAGTCGATGACTTCCTATATAAAAATATTCTTCACCAATCTTGGCCATTGCTCCTTTGCCTGTAATAGCCTTAAAATTTATAGGCTCTGGAATTTCTAATTTCCATTCTTTTGCTTTATTTAAAATAGCCTGGGCTAAATGATGTTCTGAACGAGATTCTATACCTGCAGCTATTTTTAATACTTCTTCTTTTTTATAATTATTTAAAGGAATTACATCCAATACTTCAGGTTTCCCTTTAGTTAGAGTGCCTGTTTTATCAAAAACCAGAACTTTCAATTTCCCTGCATTCTCTAAATGAACTCCACCTTTAATTAATACCCCTTTTCTTGCTGCCTGAGCTAATCCTGCTACAATGGTAACTGGCGTAGATATCACTAAAGCACATGGACAGGATATAACCAAAAGAACTAAAGCTCTATAAATCCATACTGTAAAAGGTTGATTAAAAATAAACACAGGGATTATTGCAGTTAACAATGCTCCTGTAACTACACTTGGAATATAGTATTTTGCGAATTTGTCAACAAAACTCTGAGAAGGAGCCTTTTGAGCCTGAGCCTCCTCAACCATATGTATAATTCGAGCTAATGTAGTATCCTTTGCAGAGTGCGTAACCTTTACTTCTAAAAAGCCATTTTGATTAATGGTCCCTGCAAATACAATGTCACCTTTCTTTTTTTCTATTGGCATTGACTCACCAGTTATTGGAGCTTGATTAACATATGAATTTCCTTTAATAACCTTACCATCTAAAGGAATTTTTTCTCCAGGTTTAATTACAATTATTTCTCCAATTTTTACTAAATTAACATCAAGTTCAATTTCTTTTCCATCTCTTTTCACAAGAGCTTTTGGAGGAGAAAGTTCCATTAAAGAGCGGATGGCATGCCTCGCTCTATCCATGGAATAATTTTCCAATAATTGCGCTATTGAAAAAAGCACAACTACAACCGAGGCCTCTACCCATTCTCCTATAAAAGCTGCGCCAATTACTGCTATTGTCATTAAAAAATTCATATCAAGACTGAGGGTGCGAAGAGCAGCTATACCCTTACGTGCTATAAAAAATCCTCCAGTTATAATTGCTGTGACAAAGACTGGAATAACAATATTTTGACTAATTTCTAATCTTGAAAGGATTATGCCGGTAACAGTTAAAATTCCTGCAATAATAGTTGTAATTAAATGTTTCCTTCTTTCCCAAAACGACAATTCCTCTTTTGACTGCCTTTTTATACTCGCTTTCATCCCGGTCTGATTTATCGAATTTATTATTTCAGTGGGCTTTAGTAGCTTAGAATCATATTTAATTTCTATTTCTTGTGTAACTAAATAAAATTTCATATCTTTTATGCCCTGTAGATTTTTCAACTTTTTCTCTATAATTTTAGTTTCTTCAGAGCAGTCCATTCCTTCGATGTATAGGCGAAGAGAACTTATTTTTTCTTTATGTTCAACAGAATAACCCAGTTTTTTTATAGCTTTTTCTACATTTTTTTTATTAAATCGAGAGGAATCAACTTCAATTTTTATAGTGGAATTTATAAACGAGACCTGTGCAGACTTTACACCCTTGATCTTTGAAACTGCTTTCTCTATTTTTATAGCACAATCCGCACAATCGATTCCTTTAATTTTTAACTCAATTTCTTTCTTGCCTTTTGTGTTCATTTTTCCTTATTTTTATAATTGAACAAATATTCAAATTTAATTGGAAAAATTTTTTCATGGACTTTCCTCCACATGCTCCAATCCTTGATTGAATAAATCCTCAATGTGTTTATCTGCAAGAGAATAATAAGCAACTTTACCATCTTTTCTATATTTTACTATTTTCAAATTTCTTAAAATTCTTAATTGATGAGAAATAGCAGAACTGCTCACCCCTATAAGATTTGCTAAATCACAAACGCATAATTCCTCCTTTAACAATGCAAAAATAATTTTAACGCGCGTTGGATCAGATAAAGCACCAAAGATTTCAGCTAAGCTAGTTATAACCCTTTCAGGTTTCATAATTTTTTTAATTCTATCAACTTTAGCTTTATTTATGGAAACAACTTCACAAACTGCATTACTGGAACTGGTTTTTTCTTTTGTAAAATTATTATGTGAATAATTGTTCATATGTTCAATTTAATATAAAATCAGAATTTTGTCAAATTAGTAATTAAAAAAATAAACATATCCTTTTATTTTTCTGAAATTTTCAGGAGAGAGGCCTTAAATCCTAAATTCTCTATAACTTCAATCAATTGATTAACTGGAACAATATATTTCCAAATTTTAATTATTGCTTTTCGTTCCTTAAAATTTATTTCAACTGAAATAACTCCTCTAATTTTTTTGAGAATTATTTGCATTGTATTTGCACAATATTGACAATCTACACCTCTCACTTTTAATATTATTGTCTGCAAAGAAGTTCGCAAAGGAATCGCCTTGTATCCTATTTCCCTTAAAGTTCCAATCAATTGATTAATGATAACATTATTTTTCCAGATTTCAACTATTATTTTATCATTTTTCATATTTATCTCAGGAGATATTACTCCTTCAATTTTCTTCAAAGAGGAAAGTACCTTTTCTACATCCTCTTTTTTTATTTTTTCTTCCAATCTTAGAATTATCATTTCAGTTTTTCTTTTTTCTACTCCTTTAGTCTTTTGTGAATAACCTCCACTTCTCCATTTCCATCCGATATTAAGACGTACATAAAAATTCCTCCCAGGTTCTGGAATTTGAGCAAGATTCAAATGTTCTCTATAAGCCTTGTTAAAAATATTTTCGATGCCAAAATTTAATGTTATAAATTTTGAAAACCTGATTCCTCCTTTAAAATCAAAAATAGAAAAACCAGGAGTTACCACCTCTCCTGCACTAATTGATATTCTTTTCTGTTCAGTTACGAATCTTCCACTACATTCAGCCCAAAATAATTCTTTTGAATCATTCAATCTCAATGCAAGCCTTGATTCTAATGGAGGAATCTGGGCTAGTGGTTCACCCGTAATGTCATCCCTTCCCCAATTGTAGAGGAAATTTCCGTATAAAGAAACCAATTTACTTAGAACTATTCCTAACTCAGATTCTAATCCTCGAACAGTTGCTTTACCAATATTAATGTATCGCTTTACTCCCTTAACTCCTAAAAAAGGAGGGTCTGCTAAAGGGTCAATTTTTGTTGATATTAAATCAGTAAGTTTATTTTGAAAAAATGAAATACTCCATTTTAAATTTTTATTTGTACTCCTTATTCCAACTTGGATACTCAAATTCTTCTCTGGTCTAAGATTTGGGGTGCCAATATAATAGTATCCATCCTTCATAGTAGCAGAAAAATATCTTTCAGTAGGATTAGCTATTTTATATGCTCTTCCAATTGAAGCCGTGAGATTAATGCTATCCGAAAGTTCATAAAAAAGGCTCAGGTTTCCATTCACAAATTTATCTAACGAATCTGCTTTCTGACTTTTAATTTGAAAATCATGGGAGAGCTGAGCATTAGAGTAAGATATATCTATTCTTGCTCCTATTGTGATATTTAATTTAGGAATAATTTCAATCCTATTTTGTCCAAATATACTAAAATAAGAAATGTAAGAAGTCGGTAAAATTTTTATTAATTCTGTTTTTTTGAAATTTCCATCGTATCTAATTGCTTTCGTTTTCCATAGATTAAAATCTGTACCTATTGTAAGAATGCTTTTTCTATTTAAAATGAAATCACCCCTGATTAGCAGTCCATATGTATTCGAAAATGCCTCTTCTTCAGGTATAAAGCTTTTTCTTGAAGATAATGTGATTGCATTATGATACATGTTTTGAGCATATAATTTAACAGAAAGGGATGCAAAAGTCCTGGAGAGATTATTAGCTGAGTAGCTTAAATTATATAAACTTCTATTTTCTTTCGGAATTATAATAAAATTACTTGGATATCCAATATCTCTACCAAGATATCGATCTATTGTGAATTGAATTTGTTGTTTGTTGTCTAATCGATATTTTAATTTAAAGTTATAACTCATATCTCTAAATTTACTATTTTTAACTACTCCGCCCGGAATTCTGTAATCTTCATAATTGCTTTTTATTATTCCGATTAAGAAATCTATGGATTTATATCTACCGCCAAAATTGAACCCCACCTTTCTTCCATTAGAAACACTATTATAAATTGCATTTAGATTACCATATATTGAAAGTTTAGCTGTTTTTAAAATCTTAGGCTTTTTAGTAATAATATTTATAATACCTGCAAAGTTTCCAGACCCATATATTACAGAATGAGGCCCCTTTATTACCTCAATGTATTCAATTTGGGAAGGCTCAATTGTTGCTGTGCACGCATCCATACCCATTGGGCAGGCTTGATTAACCCTAGCACCATCAATTAGCAAAAGAATTCTGTCATCTTTCATCCCCTGGATCACAACTTTTACTCCCCAGCCTCCTGGCCTGTTTGTAAATATACCGGGTATCATTTTTAAAGCCTCTGCTGTAGTAGTAAGATTTGATCTATTTATTTCATTTTTATTTATTGTTGAAGATATAGACGTTAAACTGAAGACTTCTCGTTTAGCTATGACCTCTATTTTCTCCTGCGCTTTCAAAATATCCAACAAAAATAATAGTTTAACTTTAATATCAGTTTTTATTGAGACCTTTTTAATAATACTTTTATAACCAATATGTTGAACTCTTATTTTATAAATACCAGGTGGAAGACCCTTAATATTAAAATAACCATTAATATCAGTTGTTGTTTTTATCTGTGTTCCTTCAATAATAATATTCGCATGAGTTAATGGAAGTCCGGTTTGCTTATCCTTTACGTAACCTTCTATTTCTCCTTCATTTTCTGAAAAAACTGGGGTAATTAAGATTAGTGAAATAATTATCAATGCAAAGGTACGCATTTTTTCATTTATTTTTTATATTCACTTTGCTACTTTACTTATTTAGCAAATTTATAAATTACATCCATTAAATTTTTATAAGTTTCATCAGCTTTTTGAGGGTCCTTTGAGCGAATAGCTTCAGTTACGCATGTCTCAAGATAATTCCTCATAATAACTTTACCAACTCCTCTTAAAGCCTCATGAATTGAAGAAATCTGCGTTAAAATTTCAATACAAGGCCTTTCTGACTCAACCATTTTTCTTATCCCTGAAAGTTGCCCTTCTATTTTATTTAATCGAGAAATGATCTCTTTTCTTCTCTCCTCATTTATCATTATTTTCCTCCTTCCATAATAGGGTTACCCCCTAATCCTATATTAATTATTGTTTTTTGTCAAGAAAAAATAAGAAGTAATGCTTTTATCCCCCGATTCAAGGAATGAAAATAGCGCCCCCGACGGGATTTGAACCCGTGTTGCCGCCTTGAAAGGGCGATGTCCTAGGCCTGGCTAGACGACAGGGGCGCCACTACATCTGAAACTTATAAAGTAAAAACTAAAAATTCAAAAATTAAAAATTTGGCTATGAGCCGTGCTGGACTCGAACCAGCGACACCCGGCTTAAAAGGCCGGTGCTCTCCCTCTGAGCTAACGGCTCATCGATTTTTTAGGATACCTTAATTATTTTTTTTTGTCAATATGTCGAATTTAGGATAAAAAATAATTTTTTCTTTCAGACAAATTCCTTGACATAAAAATTATTATTATTTAATATTTTGCCTTAAAATGAAAAAATTCTGGTATTTCATTGTTGGATGGCTGATTCCAGGAGCAGGACATTTTCTCCTTAAAAAATACTGGAGAGGAGCAATATTTTTTATCTCTATTATGGCCATGTTTTCCCTGGGACTTATTATGCAGGGAAAATTTTATACTTTTAAAACAGAAAATCCTCTAACTATTCTTGCATTTTTTTCTGATCTTGGTAATGGCATACTCTATTTACTTTCAAGAGTCTTCCAATTCGGGAATGGGAATCTAAGTAGTATAACTTTCGAATATGGGACAGCATATTTAGCAGGAGCAGGTCTCCTAAATTATCTTATTGCTCTTGATGCATTAGATATTGCAAGAGGAAAGAAAAAATGATTTTTAAGAGTCATTTTATCTCCATGGTCATTTACGCAATCTTTACATCAATTATCTTAGCTTTAATAAGAAAAAATAATCTAAAAGATCAACTAAAATATGGGCTCTTCCTATTTATCATAATGGTCTTAGGTGCAATCCTTTTTGGATGGCTAATGTATCTCACCTCCTTATTATAATATAAATGGTATTTATTCTTTGGTGGATTCCTTTCGTTCTATACAATTTTTTAATTTTTTATCTATCTTCCCTTTCTAAAATATCGGGGAGTGAAAAAGTACCAGATGAAATAAGTCATTTTTTTGAATTTGGATTGCTATCTATTTTATTTTTTCTTGGCTGGACTCAAGGATTTAAAGAAAAAATTCGGAAAGAACACGTCTTTTTAATAATATTTTTTTCTTTTTTAATTGCAATAAGTGATGAGGTGCATCAGATTTTCGTTCCAGGGAGGATATTTTCATTAAAGGATTTATCTTTTGATCTATTGGGGATATTATTTTTTTCAATTCTGATATATTTTAAATTAAAAAAATCTAAATAAAAAACAGCTATTTTTATAAGATTTTAAAGATTTCTATTGACTTTTTAAAATAAAATATGATATTAGAGCAATCTTGCACGAGGGAATGAAATGCATTATGTAGAGAAGAAAAGAAGTAAAAGTAAGGTTGCAATTGTCAGGGTAGAAAATGGTCGGGTAAAAGAAGCTGTTGTAAAAGCACTTGAATTAATTGGAGGCCTTCCAGAGAATCTTGTTCCAGGTAAAAAAGTTCTCATAAAGCCGAATTTCATCCGCTCTGAACCTCCTTCAACTGGAACAACCACGGATTTCCGTTTAATAAGAGCAATAGTTGAAATACTGAGAGAAAGGGGAATAAAGGATATTATTGTTGGTGAAGCCTCTGGAAATCAATATGACACTGAAGAAATTTATCGCTTTCTTAAAATAAGAGACTGGTTTCCTGATGTCGACATCATTGATCTGGACCAAGATGAGATTATAAGTGTTAAAATCGAAGGTGCTAAGGCTCTAAAAGAGGTCGGTATTGCTCGGAAAGCCCTTGAAGCTGATTTTATAATTAGCCTTCCTATTCTTAAAACCCATAACTCAACCCTTATCACACTTGGCATGAAAAATATGATGGGAGTTTTACCTCAAAGAGAAAAATGGAAAATGCATTTGAGTGGACTGCATAAAGCCCTTGTGGATTTAAATAGAATTGTTAAACCTCATTTAGTTATTGTTGATGGAATTATTGGGCAAGAAGGGCTAGGCCCAACAATGGGAAAACCAGTTGAAATGAATCTTCTAATAGCAGGATACGATGTAGTGGCTGTAGACTCTGTTGGTTCTGCAGTCATGGATATTCCTCCTGCTAAAATAAAACATCTCGTATGTGCTGAAAAGGAAGGATTAGGCACAAGCAATTTAGGGAAAATTGAAGTTGTTGGAGAGAGAATTGAGAATGTAAAACGTCATTTCAAAAGACCGTATGGGAAAATAATATTCTATTTAACGGGTATAATTCAGTATAAAATCGGGGTTTTTCTTCTTGACAAATTTAATTATGATATTCGACCTTTTTTAAGAGATTTCGCAAGTTTCCATTTGCCAAAACCAAAATTAAAAAAGAAACTATGTAAAGGTACAAAAAAATGTATTGAAGTATGTCCGGAAAATGCAATTAAATTTAATAAAAATTATCCGAAAATAGATTATAAGAAATGCACTGGTTGTATGGCTTGCTATGAACAATGTCCTGAACAAGCATTTAAAATTTCAAGATTTCCAAAATGGTGGTTGAGATTGACTACTTAAAATTAAATTTTTAGGAGGGAGGAAAAAATTCAACTTGGACATATTGGTTTGAGTTTAATAATTGCATCGTATGATTGGCGACCTGATACAATAGCTGTTGCTGTTGGAACCCATTTTCTTCCTAATCTTGATGTAGTTCTTATAAAGACAAAATTAGTAAAGGAAGACTTTCATTGCTCAATAACTCATACTTTAGTTTTTGCAATTCTTATAAGTATGCTTTTTCTTCCCTTTTCCCCCAGATTAGCATTAATTGCTTTTATTAGTCTAATAACTCATTACCTTGCTGATTTAGGTAGCACGATTGGACAAAAATTATTCTGGCCTATTTCCCAGAAAAAATTTACCTTGGCTCTATGGGAGGATACAGGTTATTGGGGTAAAAAAATGTGGTTTGGATATTATAGACAGAAAGGCGCATGGATAGCAGAGGGTATAGTATTTGCTTTTTTGATTTATAGATTTATAGTTATATTTTGATTATGATTTTTCTTTTTAAAAGAAAATGGCTTATATTTGAATTCATTTTTTTTATTTGCTGTATAATAAGTCTAATAGCATGGAAATTTTATCCGCCATATAGGGGGCTTGTAAAATACTTTTTTTATACTATAATCTCTCACTTGTACATTTCAATCTTTCCTCATGAGCCTGTGCTTTTATATTATGGAAAAATTTATAATTCCTTTACAATAGCATTAATAGGAGGAGTTGCTGCAACTTTAGCAGGCTTTATAGATTATGAAACAATAAATACTGTTGTAAAACTAAAATCTGTTAAAAAGATTTATTCTGAAGCTAAACTTTATAAGAAGGCAATCGGTTTTTTTCTAAAAGCTCCTTTTTTAATGATCATCATTGCAGCTTTAACACCGATTCCTTTTTATCCTTTTAAATTCCTTGCTACTTCGATTGATTATCCAGAGGATAAATACTTATCTGCTATTTTTATAGGCCGAACACCTCGTTATTTCATTTTAGCTTATACAGGAAAGGTAATTAATATTCCAAATTCAATTCTTATAGGAGCTTTCATTTTAATGTTTGTATGGGCTGGTATAAAGAAGTTTCAAGAATTTATGAAAAATAGAAAGAAAGTGCCTTCAGAGGCGCAGAATCCAAAACATTAAAATTCAAAAGGGGAAGCTCTATGATAAAGAAAATTTTTATAACCCTGATTATTATAATCCTTTTATTGAGCTGTGTTAAAAAAACTTTAAAGGACACGATAATTGAATCAATAAGGTCATTTCCATCTACTTTAAATCCTGTATATGCTTCTGATGAGGTCAGTGCTGGAATTATAGATAAAATATTTAGTGGTCTTTTTCGTTTCAATGAAAATGGAGAACCAGTCCCGGACCTTGTAAGGTCTTATGCATTTATAGGAGACAAGGAAATCCTGATCAATTTAAGGGATAATGTTTACTGGCATGATGGTGCAATTTTCTCTGCAGATGATGTTATCTTTACCTTTAGATTATTAAAAAAGAAGGAGATTGGTTATCCCTATCTTTCTGATATAGAACCGATTAAGGATATACAGAAAATAAAATCGCTTAAGATTAAAATAATATATGAAGAACCTTTTGCTCCTGCATTAACTTATTTAACCTTTAAAATTCTTCCTTGCCATCTTCTCAAAGACTACCTAGATATACCAGAGAATTTCAAAGCAAGCAATTTCAATTTCTCTCCAGTAGGGACAGGTCCTTATAAATTGGTAAAAATAATTCCTTACCAAAAAATAATCCTGGAACATTTTGAACATTATTTTCTTGGCAAGCCTAATATAAGAAAATACATAGCTGAATTAAATACAGATGCTCTAATTAACCCTCTTAAATTAATAAAAGAAGAGGTTGATTTGGCAGAAATAGAACCGGAGCTACTTGATTCTTTTCTTAAAAATAGAGATTTTAGAAAGAAAATTAAGATTTTTACTTATAGGAAAAACTCATTTACATATTTGGGTTTTAATTTAAACTATCCAGCATTTAAATCAAAAAGGATTAGACAAGCATTAGCACTAGGATTGAACAAAAAAGCAATTGTGCAAAGTATATTAAGAGGCAGAGGGGAAATCTGCTTTTCCCCAATTTCACTCAATTTCTGGAAAAACAGTAAAATTAAAAAATATTTTTACAATCCCCAATATGCCAAGATGTTATTAAGGGAAGAGGGTTTTGAAGATAAGGATAAAAATGGTTATTTAGAAAAAAATGGTAGAAATTTTGAAATAACGATTTTAACGAATTCAGAGAGTCTGCTGAGAAGAAACATTGCGCTGTTAACAAAACAAAACTGGGAGAATTTAGGGATTAAAGTAAAATTTGAATTTCTTGAATATAGTATCTTCCTTGAAAGATTAATGAAAAAGAATTTTCAGTGTATTATTTCTGGTTTTTTATTAGACCTTGATCCAAATCAATATGATATATGGCATTCCTTAGGTCAGTTAAATTATTTTAACTATAGCAATCCTTTTGTTGATAGACTACTAGAGCTTGGAAAAATCACAATTAATAAATTGGAGAGAAAAAAAATATATGATAAATTGCAAGAGATTATTGTTTCAGATTTACCCGTTATCTTCCTCATTTCTCCCAAATATATAATAGGAGTGAATAAAAGAATTAAAATTAATAAATATCCTAACATTATTGGTTCAACTAACTCTTTCTCTTCTTTTTTATTTTACTGGAAAATAGAACAGTGATTTTATTTTATCAATCTTTCAAGGGTTTCAATTATAGTCTCTGCTTCTTTACCATTTACCTCTAAGAAAGGTTTAAACTCAAAACCAGGAAATAGGTCCATTAACTGATAACATAAGACCTTGATGATTGGCTGGTAGATAAAATGGTCAGGAGCTACATCACTCAGCTGAATTTCATCAGGTGAAAATTGTTTATATAGCTTATATCCTTTTTCTGTAAGAAAATCTATTAATTTACTTAGAACAATTGCCAATTCTCCTCGGGTAAGAGTTTTTTCGGGTTGAAAGGTATGATTTGGAAAGACATCCATAATTCCAAGGGAGGTTACTTCAATTATATAATGAGCTGCCCAATGAGTTGCTATATCCACAATAATCGGAGGTTTTCTTTTCTCTTTTCCTAAAATATTACTAAATTTAACTGCAATTAAGGCTGCTAAATCTGCTCTATTTATGGCCTCCTTTGAAGAAATCTCATAAAATTGCCGGGGGAGTTCTATAAAAAGAAGTTCATTTTTAATATAATCCAGTCTTTCTCTATATTTTGAATTTTCTGGGTCTATTTTAACCAGTTCTTGATATAAATTATAAGCTTCTTTATATTTTTTCTTTAATATATAACTTTCTGCCAATTCTTCCTTTATATTTAAATTTTCTGGTTGTAAGGAATGAGCTTTCTCATAATGCTTTAAAGCTTTTTCATAGTCTCCAAGGTTTTTATAATACTCAGCTAACCTTAGATGAGGTTCGGGCAGTTCAGGGCTATAATAAAGGACTTTTATGTATATTTCAGATGCTTTATCAAATTGATTTTGTTTCCAAAAGAAATCAGCTTGCTTTAAAAGCTCTTCTGTCTTATTTTTCTTTATTAACTCCCAATAATATTTCGCCCACTCATGATCTGGCTCTTTTTCCCAAACTTTTTTGTACTCAGCAAAAGCCTCCTCTTCTCTGCCCTGATTACGATAAACTTCAGCCAGACCATAGTGAACTATTGGCAAATCTGGATAAATTTCTAAAACTTTTTTAAACCACTGTTCACTTATTATGTAATCCCCTTTAAATAGAGCAGTATATGCATATCCTAACCAAGTAGCAGGTTTATTCTGATCCATTTTCTGCAATATTTTAAGCGCGTCCTTGATTTTCCCTATCCTTAATGAAGCCCAAGCATCTTCTATCGCTATTCTCTCATCAAGGGTTAGCTGAATGATCATATCCTGAGGAAGGTCATCAAGATAATAAGTTGGAGTAATTTGCTGAACAGTAACGCATGAGATTGAAAAAACAATTGTAATAATTAAGGAAAGAATAATTTTTTTCACCATTTCTTTTCTCCCTTTAAAATGTAAGAGGAAAATTTAAATATATATTGTGGTTTGACACTTATCTTTAAATCTATAAATCTTGTATTTTCCCTTTTTTCCAATATTATGGACCAGCGAGAAAAAGATTCAACCATTTCAGCCTCTGATTTTGGAATTCTTAAGTAAAAGATTTTAAAATCTTTGAAGAGCTCCTTTCTTAAAAAATTCTTTAGGTCTTCTACACCTTCGCCTGTTTTAGCAGAGATATAAAATTCACAATTGTCTGTTCTCTTATTTCTTTCTAGCAATTCTTCTTTATTTGGCAGAAGGTCGATTTTATTTTTTACAATTATTATTTTATCCTGATCTATCCCCATATCATGGAGAATTTTATTTACAGCCTGAATTTGCTCTTCATAATTATATGAACTTAGATCAACAACATGAAGGAGTTTATCAGCCTCAATTACCTCCTCTAATGTTGCTCTGAAAGCTGTTACCAATTCCACTGGAAGCTTTTTAATGAATCCAACAGTATCACTAAGATAAAAATAATGCCCATCCTGAAAAACAACTCTTCTTAAGACAGGGTCTAAAGTGGCAAATAGCAAAGACGATGTATAAACATTCTCGGATGTTAAGTAATTAAAGAGAGTTGATTTCCCCGCATTCGTGTATCCAACAAGTGCAACTGTAGGTATCGGACTTCTTTTTCTGCTTTTTCTCTGTAAAGCTCTTCTCTTTTGAATCTGAGCAATTTCTCTTTTTATTTTTGTAATTCTATTCACAATCCGCCTTCTGTCTATTTCGAGTTTCTTTTCACCAGGTCCTCGTGTTCCAATTCCTCCTCCTAATCTTGAAAGGGCAATTCCCTTACCTTTAAGTCGAGGCAGTAAATATGTTAACTGTGCCAATTCAACCTGAAGCTTACCCTCGTTACTTTTAGCTCTTTGAGAGAAAATATCTAAAATAAGCTGAGTTCTATCTATAACTTTGCAATTAATTTTTTCCTCTAAATTGCGCTGTTGTGCAGGTGTTAAATTATTATCGAAGATAACTAAATCAGCTGATAAATCTTCAACCAATCTTGCAATTTCTTCTACCTTTCCCTCTCCAATATAGTATTTCGGACTTATTTCGCTTCTTAATTGAATTATTCTTTCTAAGACATCCCCTCCAGCTGATCTTGTTAAAGACTCCAATTCTCTCAGAGATTCTTCTACCTCTATTTTTTCCTTCTTAGAAGTAGCCAATCCTACCAATATTGCTTTTTCCATTTTAATTTTTATTCAATTCCTTCCTCAAGAAATCAAAAATTTTCTCCTTTTCATATGGAGAAAACCAGTGAATATCCTTTTCTTTTTTAAACCATATTATCTGTCTCTTCGCATATCTTCTCGTATCCCTTTGCGTCAGTAAAATTGCCTCTTTCTCAGACATTTCCCCTTGTGCAACTAATAGGGCATATTTATAACCGAGTGCTCTAAAAGGTGGAGACTCAGGGTTTATTCCCTGTTCAAGCAGTTTTTTCACCTCTGAAACCATTCCAGAGGTATACATTCTTTCTACCCTTTCGTTAATTCTCTTATAAAGTTCTTTTCTGTCTAAAATCAATCCAATTTTTATCTTATGAAAATCATGGAGCTCTGAATGAGTATTTTTAAAATGTTCACTGATAGGTTTCCCGGTTAGATAAAAAACTTCCAAAGCTCTTATTATTCTCATTTCATCATTTTTCCCAATAATGCGTGCGTAAACAGGATCTATTCTTTCAAGTTCTTTTCTTAAATAGGAAATACCCTTTTCCTTTACCTCTTTTTTTAGTTTCGCTCTTAATTCCTCATTTCTTCCAGGCCCTGGAAAAATTCCATTTAATAGAGCCCTTATATAAAGTCCTGTTCCTCCAACAATAATTGGAAGTTTTTCCCTTGATAATATATCACTGATTGTTTTGTTCGCCAAACGAGCAAAATCAGCAGCTGTAAATTGTTGGGTATGATCCAAAATATCCAGAAGATGATGTCTCACCTCTTTTCTCAATGCAGGAGGGACTTTATCTGTTCCTATATCAAACCCTTTATACACTTGCATTGAATCACAATTTATTATCTCACCATTAAACTTTTTAGCTATCTCTATGCCCAAAGCACTTTTACCCGTACAGGTTGGACCAAGAACTACTACAATCTTTTTTTTAGCCATTATTGAGAAATTTTATGAACATGCGATTTTAAACAAAAGATAAATCATTAAAAAAGTGAGCAATATTAATATAGCTAATATCTGGCGTTTTTTCAACAATTTCTAACAATTTTTAATTTATTATAAAAGAATTAATTATGTCAACTTTCAAACTACTTCCCCAAACACCCCATATCCCATCATATTTAAATCACTTGACAAAAATCGGTTTATTGGGTATATTTTTGACTAAAACTAAATGAAGGAGGTGAATATAGTTGGCATTTGTAATTGTTGAAGAAGGAGAATCCTTAGAAAGTGCATTAAAGAGATTTAAAAGAAAAGTTCAGCAGGAAGCAATAATAAAAGAAATCAAAAAACATTCAGTTTATTTGAAACCAGGCGAAAGAAGAAGATTGAAAAAGGCACAGGCGTTGAAAAGGATAAGGAAAAGAATGAAAAAAGAACAGCAGAGAGAATATTAAAAGAGGGGGGATTGATTAATTTTAAAATATGAATGAAATATTTAGTTTTTAGCGATATTCACGGCAATTTAGAGGCATTTGAATCTTTTTTAAAATTTATAAAAAGAAAAAAGATTGATAAATACCTATTCCTAGGAGATATTGTGGGTTATGGTGCCTCCCCTAATGAAACAATTCAACAATTAAAAAAACTTAAACCTCTATATGCAGTGCGAGGAAATCATGATAAAGCTGTTTGTGGAGAAGAACCGCTGGAGGCTTTCAACCCAGTTGCAGCTAATGCTATACAATGGACAAGAAAAAAAATTTTAAAGGAAAACTTAAAATACTTGTCTAAGCTGAAAAAAGGCCCAATTGTAGTTGATAAAAATATAACCATTTGTCATGGAGCTCCTTTTGATGAGGATTATTATATTTTTGGAGATTTTGATGCTGCGGAAGCTTTTTATTATATTAAGACACCGGTCTGTTTTTTTGGGCATACCCATTTCCCATTTGTATATAGATTAAAAAAGAACCTAATAGATGGTTTTCTTGTTCAAGGTAAAAGAAAAATAATTAGACTTGAAAAAGATGTGAGATATCTGATAAATCCTGGCTCAATAGGACAGCCACGAGACAGAAATCCTTTTCTTTCCTTTGCTATTTTTGACTCCAAACTAATGAAAATTAATTTTTATAGAATAGAATATGACATAGAAAAAGCCAAAAAAAGAATAATGGAAGCTAATTTACCACCTACCTTGGCCGAAAGATTGTCTTTAGGAATATAATGGATATCTATTACCATTATATTAATTTCCCATTGGGTTATATTTTCCTCGCGAAGAAAAAAGAGGGCTTGTTTATATCAAAATTTTTAAATGAAAAGAAACTACCCAAGGAGTATATAAGTGAATTTATTGATTTAAAAAGCTGTAAACTTAAACATATACCCGAATTATTTTCTGAAGAGATAAAATTATTTAATGCCTATTTTAACCATAATAAAGTTGATTTTTCTCCAATTAAAATTGACTTATCTATAGGCTCCTTGTGGGAAAGGAGAGTGTGGATTGAAACCGCTAAAATTCCTTATGGAGAAGTTCAAACATATAAATCAATTGCTGAAAAACTTAACTCCAAAGGCTTTCGAGCTGTGGGAAAAGCTCTTTCAAAAAATCCATTATTAATAATTATACCTTGTCACAGAGTTATAAAAACTGATAAAGCCTTAGGAGGATTCTCTGCAGGAATTGAGCTAAAGAAATATCTTTTGAAGCTTGAAGGTATTAGCATAAATTTATAATTTTATTAGGGGAAAGGAGCATTGGTTCGTTTTTCCTTTCTAGATTGGTTATGGCTTTTCCTGTATATATTATTAATGACAGGATGTGGAATTTTATTTTACAGGCTCGGGAAACGCTCTGAGGCTGATTTCTTTCTTGCGGGAAGAGGATTACCCTGGTGGATCCCTGGTATAAGTGTTTACGCTACTCATACTGCAACCGACACTCCTATTTGGGTGAGTGGTGTAATCTATAAATATGGATTACGAGGAATTTGGTATACCTTTTTTTCTGCTTGGTGTGCTATTGCAGCATTTGTTTCTGCTCGAATATTTCGCAGATCACTTGCTTTTTCCCAGGCCGAATGGCAGAGTTTAAGGTATTCAGGGCTTGGGGCAGAACTTTTAAGAGGCTGGATGGCAGGGTGGGGCGCTTTCTTAAATATGTTCATTCTAGGATGGGTTGGGATGGCAATGGGTAAGCTGTGTAATTATCTTTTTGGCTGGGATAAATGGGTTGGTCTCATAATTCCATCGTTGATTGTTGCAATCTATGTTCTTTCTGCTGGTTTCTGGGGCGTTGTAATGGCAGACTTTCAGCAGGGAATTGTGGCTTTTTTTACAATATTAATAGCTTCTTTCTGGGGAGTAAAGGCAGCAGGGGGCCCATCTGCCATAATTGAAAAATTGTCAAGTCTTGGAGAAATGTGGAGACTTAATCCATTCCATTTTAGCGGATTTTTTAAAGGAGATTTCCCTCTCTCATGGTTTTTAACAATGATTTTCATTGCTGTTTTAGGTGGATTTGGAATGGGAACAAGTATTGATTGGTATGCAGAAGCTCAGAGAATACAATCCTCGAAAACTGTTAGAGATGCTTCATATTCAATATGGTGGGGAACTGCGCTTACACTTACAAGAAATTCAATTTGGGCAGTCGCTATTATTGCATTTTTTGTTATTTATCCAGGAATTACAGACCCTCAGCAATATGAAATGGCATGGTATAGAATTGCTTTTGAACATTTACCCGCAGGATTACTTGGATTCCTTCTTGCAGGAATTATTGCAATTCACTTTTCAACAATCTCCACCCATTTAAACTTAGGTGCAGTGTACTTGACAAGGGACCTTTACCATCATTATATAAATCCTGAAGCAAAGGAAAAAACTCTGGTTCTAGCTGGTAGAATTTCAACCGCAATTCTTCTGGGTGGCTCTTTTATTTACGGAACCATGATGGAAGAGATTACAAAATGGCTGATATTTGCCTTATGGATAATGGGAGCAGGGATGTGGCTTCCAAATATTCTTCAAGTAGTCTGGTGGAGATTTAATAGCTGGGGCTATTTATCTGCATGGATTGCAAATCTTGGTTTTAGCTGGCTTATTGTGTGGGTTCTGCCAGCTTTTGGAGTTATCCCTGAACTTCCTGACTACATGCAGTTCTGGGTTCTTATGATTCTTACAGCTCTTGTATATATTCCAGTCACCTTTCTTACAAAACCAGAAGATATGCGACAGCTTACAAAATATTATGCGATGACAAGACCAATTGGCTGGTGGAAACCCGTTGAAAGGGAGGCAAGAAGAATCGGTTTAATCAAATAATCTGGAGGTTTTAAATGAAGATAATTAAAAGAAAATGGAAACCAGAAGAAGCTGACCGCTGGACAAAAGAAGATGCTATTGCAATAATAGTTTCTCCAATTGCATATGCTTTATTAATGATAGGACTTGCTCTGAGTTGTTTCTTACTGATTAAGGGCTTTATAATACTTGGATTTGGAATAATTCTAACCTGGTTTCTTCACTGGGTAATTGATCCAAAATTAAAAGCAATTTCAAAAGAATATGAAAAAAAACAGAGGGACTTTTTAAAACATTTGGATAATATAATAAAATGGAGGGAATATGAGTAAAGGATTATTTGTAGTAATTGGGATGACAATTGCATATTTGGCATCCTTTCTCGGACTTCTTCTTGCTTATTTTTCATATAAAAAAAGAAAGAAAAAAAGAGATAAATAATGTCTGAAACCCTAATTTATGGAATAATAACTCCAGCTTTAATTTTTGGCTTTTCTTTTATAATAACTTATTTACTTTACAGACGATTTATTAAGGAAATCCATAAGAAAAAATAATTTAAGGGGGAAAAAATGAGAAGAAAAAATACAATTTTCCTGATTTTATTTCTTTTAGTACTATTTTCTAATTTGGCAGGTAGAAATATTGACTCTGTAATAAATGAACTACAAAATGCTATAGATCTCAAAATTAAGAACTGGATATATACAGAAAATACTAGCATAAATCCTTTTTCTATTTCTGATTTTTCTTTATGGAAGAAATATAATATCCGGGAAAGATTAATGGAGAAAGAAGTCTGGTTTAGAGGAAAAATTACTCTTCCAGAAAAATTTCTCGGTTATAACATTTTTGGCTGTCGGGTATTTTTAAATTTTGAACTTGACGATGCTGGGCTTGTATGGATCAACGGAGAACCAAAGGGTCGCTTTGAGTGGAATGGAAAATTCTTATTAACCGAAAGTGCAGAACCCGAAAAAGAATATACTATTATTATCAAAGGAATAAATTATGGAGGCCCTCTTAGACTCCTTAGAGCTGAACTGGAAATTGAAAGAGCAAAAAATTTTGTCGAAAAGATTAAAGATATAATCCTGTGTTTCCAAACAGCCAGTAAACTTTTAAGCTTTGACACCTATCAAAGTGCTGCTTGGATTAAATATGACCCAAAAATAGATAAATCTCCTGTTCCAAGGCATCGGCGTTTAAGATTAAGAGAAATCCTTAATGAAGGAGCTAATTCAGTGAACATAAAGGCACTAAAAAAAGGAAATCGAGAAGTTTTTCTCCTTTCAGTGCAGAACGCTTTTAAAAAATTAAAGCCAGTAAGAGACTTTATAAGGGAATATACTATTGAATTGATTGGAAATGCTCATATAGATGCTGCATGGCTATGGAGAAAATCAGAAACAATTGAGGTCTGTAAAAATACTTTTTCTAATGTAATAAAATTAATGGAAACTTTTTCTGCTTTCACTTATGCTCAGAGCTCAGCTCATTATTATGAGTGGATGGAAACCCTCTATCCTGAACTTTTTGAAAGAATAAGGGAAAAAGTAAAAAAAGGAAACTGGGAAATAGTTGGTGGAATGATGGTCGAACCAGACTGTAATTTGATAAGTGGGGAGTCATGGGTTAGACACTTACTTTATGGTAAAAATTATTTTATTAAAAAATTTGATATCAATGTGGAAATTGGATGGAATCCAGACTCATTTGGATATAACTGGAACATGCCCCAAATTTACTCTCAAAGTGGGATAAAAGCTTTCATAACACAAAAAATTTCATGGAATGACACCAATGTTTTCCCTTATAGAATTTTCTGGTGGAAGAGTCCAGATGGTTCAAGAATTCTTGTGTATTTTCCTTTCAGTTATGTTTATGATTTTAAAAACCCTTTTATTCTAATTGACAGATTGAGGCAATTTGAGGCAAATACAGGCTTACGGAATATGCTTGTTCTCTATGGAGTGGGAGATCATGGTGGAGGCCCGACTTATGAAATGCTTGAAATAATTGAGAAATTGAAAAATCTTGAAATTTTCCCCAGGATAAAATTCACAACATCAAAAAAGTATTTTGAGGATTTCCTTTTTAAGCAGGATTTATCTGAAATTCCTGTATGGAAAGATGAATTATATCTTGAATATCATAGAGGAACATATACCACTCAAGCCAAAATAAAAGAATACAATAGAAAATGCGAAAATCTTCTTGTAAATGCTGAAAGTATATCTCTAATTTCTTATTTCCTTGGAGGTGAATACAATCAAAGGGCTTTCAAAAAAGCATGGAAGAAAGTTTTATTCAATCAATTTCATGATATATTACCTGGTTCAGGTATTAGAGAAATTTATATTGATGCTTTAAAGGATTATAAAATTGCTGAAAAACTTGCGAAAAAAGAATTATTTAAATCCCTTAAATATATTGCTTCAAGAATAAACACTTCAAAAATTAAAGGAAACCCATTAATAGTTTTTAATCCATCTCCATGGGAGAGAACAGACATTGTCAAATTAAAAGTGCACGGATTCATTGATTATAAAATTAGAGATTTTAATGGAAAGGAAATCCCTCATCAAATAATAGACTTAGATGAAGAAATTCCAGATGAAATAAGGCCTCGAGAGGTAATATTTATTGCAGAAAATATTCCTGCCTTTGGGTATAAAATCTTCTCCCTTGAAAAAACGAATTTAAAAATTAAAAAGAAGAAATCTTCACCCTTTAAAAATGAAATTGAAAATGAATTTTATAGAATTACTTTTGATGAGAAAACAGGCCTAATAAAGAGCATATTTGACAAAAGGAATAAAAAGGAGGTTCTCTCAGGATATGGAAATCAACTCCAACTCTTTGGAGATAAACCGTCTAGATGGGATGCATGGAATATTGGATATACTGGTGAAGAATGGAAACCCAAATTTGACAGAATTGAATTAATTGCAAATGGACCTATCTGCTACATTGTAAGAGCATATTTTAACTTCTTCAATCCTAAATCAAGCGCAAAAAGGATAAATGCTCATCCTACTTTGAATTATCCAAATTCTTTCTTTGTTTGCGACACAATTCTTTATAATATGCTCAATAGAATAGAATTCAGAACCAAAGTGGACTGGTGGGAAAGTCATACCCTTTTAAAGACATCCTTTGATGTTAATGTTCAAAATGAGAAAGCAAGCTTTGAAATACCCTTTGGTTTTATTCAGCGTCCAACCACTATGAAAAACAATTGGGAAAAAGCAAGATTTGAGGTGCCTGCTTTAAGATGGGTTGATCTCTCACAGCCTGATTACGGAGTGAGTATTCTGACGCGTTCAAAATATGGCTATGATATCCATGGAAATAGAATGCGGGTAACTCTTTTACGCTCCCCAACCGACCCTGACCCAACTGCTGACAGAGGAATCCATTTTATTGATTACGCTCTTGTGCCCCATGAAAAAGACTGGAGAGAAAGCAATATTCCACGCATTGCACACGATTATAATAATCCCTTTATAAGCTTAATTTTAAAGAAAAAATCTAAAGGAAAACTTCCTCTTTCAAAATCCTTTTTATGTCTTAAACCCAGCAATATACTTTTTTCTTCTTTTAAACTTTCAGAGGACAATATGTCTTTTATCCTGAGAATTTATGAAGCCTATGGCAAAAATACGAGCGCGGAAATAATTTTACCTTTTGAACCAAAAGAGGTTTATAAGGTAGATTTTTTAGAAAATGGACTGGAGAGAATATCTTTTAATAAAAATATTATTAAAATTTCTGTCCCTAAATTTAAGGTTGTAACGCTCAAAATTTTAAGAAAATAGCTGCGAAAGGTGAAAAATTTTAATATTCGGGTTTGTCTTCTTTAAATTTCGTTCAATCTGAAAAATACATCCAGGGCAGTTAGTAACAACAATATCAGACTTTGAACTTAAAATCTTATTCTTCTTTTTCTCCCATATTTTCCTTGAAATTTCAGGATATTTGAAGGAAAAAACCCCTGAAAACCCGCAACAAGTTATAGGTTCTTCCTCTTCCATCACCTCAAATCCAAGTTCTTTTAAAAATTTCAAAGATGCTCTATTTGGAGAAATAGAGGAATAATGACATGGATAATGATAGAAGATTTTCTGACTCTCTTTATAAATATATTTTTTTAAATCTTTTTTAGAATGAAATTTTATTAGAAACTCATTAAAATCAAGAATTTTGAATCCTATATCCCTTTTAAAAAAGGATTCATATTTTTCTTTAAGCATCCAGTTCCCTGTTGGACATAGTGTTATTATAAAATCAGGCTTATGCCTTTCAAAGGATTTTAAATTTTTTAAAGCAAGTTTCCTCGAAATTTTTTCTTCTCCTAAATGAAGAAATGGAGCTCCACAGCAAACTTGCTCCTCAGGAATTATTACATTCCACCCAAGAGAAGAAAGAATCTTTGCCGCCTTTTTTCCGATATCATGATAGGCATATCTAACAAGGCATCCAAGAAAAAGGTAAATTTTCTTTCCCTTCACAGAAATTCTTTTAGGAAACGGGAATTCTCCTCTTATAGGAAATAATTTATTCATAAAATTTTTGGGTGCAAATTTAACCAAGACATCTAAAATTTTCTTTTGAGAGAAAAAATTTGAGCCAATTTTTTCAATTAAATCAGCTCCCTTTTTTGTTTTTAATTCCAGTATTAACTCGCCAATTGGAATATTCAAAGGACAAAAGTCCTCGCATTTCCTGCAGTCAGAGCATAAATCAATGTTTGGGAATGAGGCTTTCTCAGATAATGTTATTGCAGTCATAAGAAGACCGATTCCTCCTGGATAAATAGGGCCTCCAAATATATGACCTCCAACAACCTGATAAACAGGACAAACCATCATACACGCACCACATTTTAGGCAATAAAGGGCTTCTTTTAAAGGAGAATCCTTTATATGATCAAGCCTCTTATTATCCAGAATAATTATATGAAGTTCCTTTGGACCATGTGCCCCGAAAATTAATTTCTTTTCAATATCTGCGGTTCTGCTTGGACCAGTTATAAAAGAAACATAACTTGTTATTTTCTGTCCAGTTGAAGAACGAGTTAAGACTTTTATAAGAGTTGAAGCCTCCTCAATTGTTTCAACAATCTTTTCACAGGAAATAAGTGCGATATGAACTGGCGGCAAGGAAGTTGCTAATCTAACATTTCCTTCATTACTCACAATTACAAGAGTTCCAGATTCCGCAATCCCTAGATTTGCCCCAGAAATACCAATGTCTGCCTTTATAAAATATTCTCTCATCTCAGTTCTAACAACCTCAGTAATTTTCTCAGGTTCGGGTGGAACAGGTCTGTTTAAATAATTGCTTATAATGTCTGCAATTTCTTCCTTTGTGCGATGAAGAACAGGAGCTGTGAGATGGGAGGGTCTATCCTCTGAGATTTGTATTATCCATTCTCCAAGATCAGTTTCTATAACATCTATTCCTTTTTTCTTTAAATATTTATTTAACCCAATTTCCTCGCTGACCATGGATTTTGACTTAACAACGAGTTTTGCATTTCTTTCTTTAATAATTTCATAGACTAATTTTATTGCCTGTTTTGAATTCTCTGCTATATAAACTTTTGCACCAGCTTTATATGCTTCTTGAGCAAATTTTATCAATAATTCCGGAAGATTATCTATACTCTTCCTTTTGATTTCGCGAGCCCTTTTTTTTAGTTCTGTCCAGTTTACATCTTCAATTGAATTTTTAAAATTCTGATAAAACTTTGAAACAGCTCTTTCAAGAGCTTTTTGTAAATTTTCATTTGCGAGAGCTTTTCTAATTTCTTCTTTTTTCCTAAAAAACAAAAATTACTCCTCCTTCTCTCTCAACTTCCTCAAAAAATAATCCCTATCAACGAGTATTTCCCTTGGTTTACTTCCTTCAGAAGGTCCAACTATCCCTTCCTCTTCCATCATATCAATAAGCCTTGCCGCTCTAGCATACCCCAGTTTTAGTTTTCTCTGAAGATAAGAAGCTGAAGCCTGACCAGTAGAGAGAACAAGCTCTACAGCCTTTTCATAGAGCTCATCCTTTTCAGCCATTTCCCTCCGATAAATTTTTTCTGGCTCTTTAACCACCTTGGTATTGTATTCAGGCTTCCCCTGTTCCCTTAAATATTTAACTAATCGAGAAATTTCAACTTCAGATACAAATGCTCCATGTAATCTTATTAATCGTGGATAATTTGGGGGCATAAAAAGCATATCGCCTGAACCAAGTAATTTTTCAGCTCCAGCTGTATCAATTATTATTCGAGAATCAACCTTAGAAGGAACTCTAAGCGCTATTCTACTTGGAAAATTGTTTTTAATTGTTCCAGTTATGATATCTGTTGATGGTCTTTGAGTAGCTAAAATTAAATGGATTCCCACTGCCCTTGCCATCTGAGCAAGACGCGAAATTGATTGTTCAACCTCATTTGCAGCAATCATAATTAAATCAGCAAGCTCATCAATTATTATAATTATATATGGAAGAGGTTTAAGTTCTTCTTCAGGAATAATAAAATCTCTTTTCTCCCTTTTAAAATTTCTAACTATTTGATTATATTGTTCAATATTTCTCACCCTTAATGCTGCTAATTTTTTGTACCTATTCTCCATTTCCAGAATTGCCCATGTAAGAGCATTATTTGCTTTTTTAGGATCAGTTACAACAGGTGTGAGAAGGTATGGAATATCATTATAAACTCCAAGTTCAAGTCTCTTAGGATCAATAAGAATGAATTTTACTTCTTCTGGACTTGCCTTATAAACAATACTTGTTATTATGCAATTAATCGTTACACTTTTCCCACTTCCGGTGGAACCAGCAATTAAAAGGTGGGGCATTATGGCCAAATCTGCAAAATATATTTCTCCTCTAACAGTTTTTCCAAGAGCAATTGTTAATTTTGAAGAGGATTCCTTGAATTCTTTAGACTGAATAAGTTCTCTTATGTAAATTATTTCCCTTTTCTTATTTGGAACTTCAAGTCCAATGGACGCTTTCCCGGGAAGCCTTTCAATTCTCACTGATTCAGCTCTAAGAGCCAATGAAAGATCCTCTGACAAACTTGCAACTTGACTTACTTTAACTCCAGGACTTGGTTGATATTCAAAAGTGGTAATTACAGGGCCTGGATGATATTCAACTACTCTTCCTTCAATCCCAAATTCACGAAATTTCTCTTCTATAATTCTCTTTTTAGTTAATAATTCTTCTTTATTTATCTCCTCAATTGTAGGAGGAGCTTCTAACAGACTAATCGGTGGAAAATGATAGCCCCTATCCTCTCTTATTTCTGGAAAAAGCGCTTTTTCCTCAGGAGGAGAAGGTGGAGCCTCTTTTGTTTCTCCCCTCTTTTTATTTTCATATTTTTCAATTACTCTTCTTCTTATCTTTTCCTTTTCCTTAATTTTTCTGTATTCAACAATCTTTATTCTTATTTCCTTTAAAAAGAACTTTCCTGGTTTTCCAATTAATACCAGTATTTTCTTTATGGAAATTTTTGTAAGAATAAGAAGGAAAATTAAAATAAAGAGTAAAAGAATAATTATTGCACCGGTTTTATTAAAGTTTTTGATCATGAAATTTGATAATAGTTCACCAATAACTCCTCCAGATTTCAATTCAATGTTCTCCCACTTGATAAAATTAAATAAAAAAGGGAAAAAGGAGGAAAGGGTTAAGATAAACAAAAAGGAGATAATTCCTTTTAATAAAATCTCCCTTCTTATTTTTGTGAAAAAGAGATTTGCACTAAAATAGAAAAAAATTAAAGGAATGATAAAACAGGGTATTCCAAAAAATTGTATTAAAATTTCAGCTATTGTAGAGCCAAATTTTCCAACATAATTTTTTACTTTAACAGAGGGATTTAAATTAAGAAAGGATGGATCCTTAGGAGAATAACTTATCAAGCTTAATAATACAATAACTCCAATTGTGAACAATATTACTGCACTTATTTCATATTTGAGAGAAGATTTTTTATTTTTTGAATTCAGGTTAACCTTCCTTCTCATTGTTACAATTATACCATATTTTAAAATCTATTTGACAAATGTGCTCGAATTAGTTATTTTAGAAAGGGTTTTTTCCTTTTCATAAAAAGTTTCCTATGAACACTAAAAACGAAAAACTGAAAGAAAAAATCTCTGATTTAGAAAATCAAATTAAGGAACTTAAAATACTTCAAAGGGAAAGTAATAAAGAAAGAAAAAAAATTGAGCATTTAAATAACGTTTTAAGAGCAATAAGAAAGGTAAACCAGCTCATAACAAGAGAAAAAAGAGGAGAGCAACTTCTCCAAAAAGCATGTGAAATTTTATTGAAAATAAAAAATTATTCATGCGTTTGTATTTTCATAAATGGGAAAATTTATAGGGCAGGGGATGAGAAAGAATTCCAAAAATTTTTAAAATTTAAGAAAAAAATAGGAGAGGAAAGCGGGCTATTCAAATTTAATAGCTTTTATTTGAGCTCTATTAAGACTAAAAGGAATGATATAAATATTTCCCTTTTTATTTTAAGTGAGAAAGAATTAAGTAGAGAAGAAAATAAACTCCTCGAAGAAATTTCTGAGGATATTGTCTTTGGTTTATATTTGATAAAACTAGAAAAGGAGAGAAAAGAATTTGAAGAGAAGCTCAAGGAATCTGAAAACATGTTTAGAAGTCTAGCAGAGGAATCGCTTGCGGGAATATATCTCATACAGGGTAATAAATTTAAATATGTAAATCCAAAATTAGCTGAAATATTTGGATATAAAGTGGAAGAATTAATAGATAAAATGGGGCCAAAAGAACTTGTTTTTCCTGATGACTGGCCAATTGTGCGTAAAAATCTTGAAAAGAGATTAAAAGGAGAGATTAAATCTATTCAATATGAATTTCGAGGTTTAACCAAGGATAAAAGAACAATTTATGTAGAAGTTTATGGCTCTGCTGTTCAATATCAAGGAAAACCTGCAGTAATTGGCACTTTATTAGATGTGACAGAGAGGAAAAGAGCTGAAGACATACTAAGGAAAACAGAGGAGAATCTCCGCTTTGTCCTTAAAATGGAAGCACTTGGAAGATTTGCAGGTAATATTGCCCATGATTTTAAAAACTTTCTCACTGTAATCATGGGTTATAGTGAACTTATTCTAAGTAATTTATCAAAACAAAATCCTATTTATAAATACGCTCGCTTAATCTATGAAACAAGCAATGAGGCTATATCCTTAGTGCAGAAATTACTTGCATTAGGAAGAAAACAAGTTTTTCAACCTAAAATTCTTAATCTCAATGAACTGATTAAAGATATGGAGGGAATGATAAAAACCCTGGTAGGAGAGGACATAGCTCTTGTCTTAGAACTTGACCCTAAACTCAGAAAAGTCAAAGTGGATAGAGACCAAATAGAACAAGTTATTATAAATCTAATATCAAATGCCCGTGACGCAATGCCAAAAGGAGGAACTATAACTATCAAAACATCTAATGTGAACGTCAATGAAGAATTTGCAAGACAAATAGAAGGATTGAATCCTGGACCATATATTATGCTTATTGTAAAGGATACAGGAATAGGCATGAATAGACACATTATTTCTCACATTTTTGAGCCTTATTTTACAACCAAGGAAAATGGAACAGGGCTAGGACTTTCCACTGTTTATGGAATTATAAGACAAAGTGGTGGTCAAATCCTTGTCCAAAGTGAACCTGGAAAAGGCGCTACATTTATAATCTATTTACCTCAAATTTCAGATAATTGACTTTAATTATTTATTCTGATAAATTTTGTGGGGGTAAGAAATTTAAGAGAAACAACTAAACTATGAATGGAGTGAATATTCTAAATAATATTCCTGAATACGTTTTTATTATAGACTCTAATACTAAAAAAATTTTAAAAGTTAACGAGAAAGTATTAAGGGACTATGGCTATTCAGAGGAGGAATTACACAATATGAGTTATACAGATTTACACCCTAAGAATGAAAGAGAAAAGATCATGAATGAAATCGAAAATCCGCAAAATAAAACTTTTTTTTATTATCATAGGAAAAGGGACGGAAAATTAATTCCAGTTGGAATAAGTTTTTCTAAAATTGAATTTGAGGGGAAAAGAGCTGTTTTTTCAATTGCAAGAGATATCAGTAAATGGAAAAGAGAATGGGACAAATTAAAGGAAAGTGAAGAGAAATATAAATTTATAATTGAGAATAGTCCTGACGGAATCTTTATTATGGATCTTAATGGAAATATTCTCTCTGTAAATCCAACAATATGTGAAAGATTGGGATACTCGGAGAAAGAACTTTTACAAATGAATCTCTGTGATATTGTGCCTACAAAATATCTTAAACAATGGAAAAATCGGGTTGGAAAAATAATGAAAGGAGAGATTTTAAATACTCCTGCTGAATATGAGGTTATCAGAAAAGACGGCACAAGAAATTGGATTGAGGTAAGGTCCACTCCTATTAAAAAAGATGGAAAAATTATTGGTTTCCTTGGTATTGCAAGAGATATTACGGAAAAAAAGCAAATGGAGGAGAAATTACATTGGGAACATAAACTCCTTCAGACATTAATAAACAATGTTCCTGATTCAGTATTCTTTAAAGATAAAGAAAATAAATTTATTCTTGTAAACAAAGCAAAAGCCCTTCACCATAATACAACTCCAGAGGATATGATAGGAAAAACAGATTTTGATTTTTTACCAGAAAATGAGGCTCGCTCAGCCTGGGAAGATGACGAAAATGTACTAAAAACAAAAAAACCATTAATTGGAAAAATTGAACAGATAACCAGGGCAGATGGGAAAAAGCATTGGCTTTCTGTAACCAAAATTCCCTTGACAAATGATGAAGGAGAAATAATAGGAACTGTTGGAATCTCAAGGGACATAACAGAACAAATAGAAGCTCAAAAGTCACTAAAGAAAACTTTTGAAACCCTTGATGCTCTAATAAACTCAATTCCAGATTTAATTTACTTTAAAAATACAGAAAGAAAATATATTCAAGTAAATAGAGCCTTTGAGAAATTCTTCAATCTCAGTAAAAAAGAGATAATTGGAAAAAGAGATGAAGAAATTTTACCCTCGGATTTAGCAAAATATTGCATAAGAAGTGACCAGAAGGTTCTGGAGAGTAAAAAAGTTTTAAGATTTACGGAGAAATTTCAAACCCCTAATGAAGAAACTATAATTTTTGAAACAATAAAAACCCCGCTTTTTGATGACAAAAAAAATCTCATTGGAATTATTGGAATTTCAAGGGATATTACTGAAGCTAAAAAAGTTGAGGAAAATATAAAATTACAGAAGGCTTTTTTCCAATCATTATTCGAGAATTCTCCAGAAGCAATAGTAACCCTGAACAGAAATGGATTAATTGAAAATGTGAATACTAAATTTACTGAATTATTTGGATACACTTTAAAGGAAATCAAAGGGAAAAACCTGAAAAAACTAATTGTTCCAGAAGAATTAATAGAAGAAGCAGATCAGCTTGTTAAGACTGCTATGAAGGAGATAATTTCAATAGAAACAATTAGAAAGAAAAAAGATGGGACAAAATTTCCTGTCTCTATTCTTGGAGCTCCCATTTACATAGATAAAAAAATAGTCGGCTCTTTTGGAATTTATAGAGATCTTACAGAAAAAAAGAAGATGGAAGAAGAACTCATTCACTCGGAAAGACTCTCTACTCTTGGTGAGCTTATTGCTGGAATAGCACATGAACTGAATAATCCTTTAACAACAGTTATTGGCTATTCAGAATTCATTCTATCAACAAAAATGGATGAAGAGGAATTAATAGATAAGTTAAAGAAAATAAAAGAGGAAGCTGACAGATGTTTTAGAATTGTTCAGGCTTTACTTGATATTGCCCGTTATCATCCACCTGGCAGAGATTATACTGATTTAAATCATGTAATTGAAAAGGCTATTCAAATCAAAAATTATGAATTTTCGGTTGATAATATTAAAGTAATAAAAGAATTTGATTATTCAATACCTCCAATGAAAATTAATGAACACAGAATTCAGCAAGCGATTTTAAATTTACTTATTAATGCTCATGAAGCTCTTCTTAATAAAAAAGGAGAAAGAAGAATCGAAGTAAAAACAAAAAAAGAAGGTAAAAAAGCCCTTATAGAAATTTCAGATAATGGTATTGGAATCGCTGAAGAAAATCTAGGGAAAATATTTCTCCCATTTTTCACAACTAAGAGGGGAATTAAAAAGGGAACTGGTCTTGGGTTGAGTATAGTTCAAAAAATAGTTAAGGAGCACAATGGTAATATTTATGTATCAAGCAAAAAAGGGGAGGGTACAACATTCACTATAATACTACCATTTCCTGAAAAAGTGAGGTTATAAAATGAAAAAGAAGGCACTAATAATTGATGATGAAAAGGGAGTAGCCTCTTTATTCTCTGATATTTTAAAATCAAACGATTTTGAAGTTGAAATAGCGAAGGATGGGATTGAGGGATACAATCTATTAAAAGAGAAAGACTATGACCTGGTAATCTCTGATATAAAAATGCCTCATCTAAATGGGAAAACACTTTATCAGAAAATAAAAGAGGAAAAGCTAATTGATCCAAAAAAGGTTATTTTAACTTCAGGGGATGTGCTCGGACATGATACAATTGATTTTATAAGAAATGAAAGAATAAATTTTCTTATTAAGCCGTTTAAAATAAAGGATTTACTTTCTATGGTCAAGAAAATTTTGAAGGATTAGTCAGTAATCTGTTAATACTTTCTCTTGGCCCTGCTAAAATTAATATATCTCCTTTCCTGATGATTTCATTGCTTGCTGGAAGTGGAATTGTAAGTGGTGGATATTTTCTTTTTATGAGTATAATTTCAATCCCATAATTGGCCTTTAAATTTAAATCCCTTAAAGTTTTATTCCAGAAAGAAGGAGGAGAATTCATCTCTTCAATTACAATGCCATGTCCTATTTCAATTGATTTTGCTTCATGGGTAAATTTTAATTTGCTGACCAATCCCTGAATCGCCTCTCTCTTTGCTATCTCATTATTGTATGCCTCTATCAAATCCCTTCTCTTCACAACTCCTACAAATTTTCCATCTTTTGTAACTGGAATTTCCTCTAGATCGTGTTTGCCAAAAAGCTCCATGGCTTTTTCTAAATTATCATTGTAATCAAGTGTAATCTCTGGAATGGCAATATCCTCTGCTATTACAAGAGAATCAATTAAATCCTTTTGATAAATACCGCTTTTAAGCTGATTCAATGTGATTACACCACATATTTCATTGTTTTTGTTCACAACGTGAAATACAGAATATCTACCACTTATAGCCTGATCAATTATTTCACCTATTTTCTGGGTATTTAGAAAAGTTTTGTAATCCTGAGAAAGAATATCCTTAACAAAAAGAGACCTTAAGATATTTATCTCTTTACCTTCTTTGAAAATTATTCCCTTATGCTTGAGTTTAAGAGTATAAATTGACTCTTCCTTTAAATTAATTGTGATGAAAGAGCTTATTATACATGTAAGCATGAGAGGTAGAATAATCTTATAATCGTTTGTTAGCTCAAAAATAATAATGATTGCGGTTATAGGGGCATGAGTTGCTGCAGCAACAACAGCGCCCATTCCAACAAGTGCATAAGCACCCGGGGGTGAAATGACATTAGGAAAATAATGATGAAAAATTTGACCTATGAAATTTCCTGTCATTGCGCCCATAAAGAGCGATGGGGCAAAAACACCTCCTGAACCACCTGAGCCAAGAGTGAAAGAAGTTGAAATTATTTTTATAAAAATTAGAAGAAAGGCAAAAATAAATGGAATTTGATTGTAAAGAGCTTTATCAATACTTTCATATCCTACTCCAAAAATATGGGGGAATTTCAATCCTATAAATCCAATTATTAAACCCCCAATAGCTGGTTTTAAAAAATCAGGAAATTTCAATTTGTCCCATTTATCCTCTGAAAGGTAAAGTATTTTTATAAAAAATATTGCAACAAGCCCACTCACCAATCCAAGTAAGATGTAAGGCCCTATTTCCCAGACACTGATTAAAGTATATTTTGGAACCTTAAAGGCAGCAAAATCACCCACAAAATAATGAGTTGTGAGAGTTGCAATAACAGAAGCAACAACAATTGGAGTAAAACTCGCAACCCCAAACTCTCCAAGTACTATTTCAACTGCAAACATTGCCCCAGCAATTGGAGCATTAAATGTACCCGCAATACCAGCAGCAACACCACTTGCAACCAGGGTTTTCATTCCTCTTTCCTTTATTTTAAATATCTGACCAATAGTTGAGGCTAAACTTGCACTAATCTGAACAATGGGACCTTCTCTGCCTGTGGAACCTCCTGAACCAATACAGATCGAAGATGCAAGGGCCTTTATAAAGGCAACTCTTTTCCTTATTATCCCTCCCTTTAATAGCATTGATTCCATTACTTCAGGGACTCCATGCCCTTTAGCTTCTCTTGCCCCAAAGTAAACCAAAGGACCAACAAGAAGACCCCCAAGAGCTGGAAGAAGAATAATTAAAATCCAGGATTTTTTCTCAACCTGAGCTAAAAAACTCGCTGATTCCCCCCAGAATAAAGACTGAAAAAAGTTGATTAAATATGTAAAAAATATTGAGGTAAGGCCTCCGATCAGGCCTACCAAAGTTGCGAGAAGGAGTATTCTGAAATGCTCTGCAAAATCTTCTCTGACTATTCCTTTCAATTTTTTTATTTTACACTAATTAATACTCACATTCTCCTAAAGTTAAATTTCAAAAAAGTTTTAATTGTTTCTGTTCTGCTTCGCTTTCTCCCTCAAAAATACTAATTTTCCCATAAACTCCATCATATCCTGGATTTATCTTAACTATTCCCTTCCTCATTCTCTCAACACCACTGGCAATTTTCGAGCCTGCTAATTTTTCAATCTCGTCTAATGGAATTTCTGTCAATATTTTATGCTCATCACCAAAACTATTTATTAATTTGAAATAATGATCCCACACAACTTTAGACTCTGAACTCTTTCCAAGAGCTTCTCCTATTATTTCATTTAATGGGATCAAATTTTTAAAGGGAATTTTACCCGGAGGTTTTTCACCTTCTGCTCTGTCGGACAAAAGTTCAACCCGATGCATAACCCCTATTGTAAGTTTCTGCCTACATTTTGGACAAATATAGTTATTTTCAATTGTCTGCTTCGGAGAAAAAACAATTCCACAATTCCTATGGCCATCATAATGATATTTGCCTTCCTCTGGAAAGAATTCAATTGTATATAAAAATCTTGATGGATCTCCTTCCTTAATTGCCTCTGAGATTCCCTCATAACTCAAATCCGTATCAAAGACATTAGCTTCTCTTCCAATTTTTGATGGAGAATGGGCGTCTGAATTTGAAACTAATGTATATTTATCCAACGAAGAAAGGCGCCAATTCATTGCTGGATCAGAGGAAAGACCTGTCTCAAGAGCGTAAATATAAGGAGTAAGTTCTTCAAAACATTCTTCTACTGAATCAAACCCAGAATTTGCTCCAAAAAGGGAAAACCATGGAGTCCATACATGAGCAGGAATAACCATGCATTCTGGACACTCCTGAATAGCCATTTTTAGAAAATCTTTTGCATCCATTCCAATTATTGGCCTTCCGTCAGCACTTAAATTTGCAATCCCTGATAATCTTTTATTCAATCTCTCAACTGATTTTAAGTCAGGCATTAAAATTATTAGATGGATTTTTCTAACTTTATCCTTTTTAGAGTAAATAAAGCTTATTTCAGAAGAAAGTATAAAAAAGACATCATCCAGGGAAAAGGGAATATTTGAAAGATATTCATTGTTTATTTTTCTTAAATCCTTTAATTGATAAAAACCATTTCCTGCTTCAGTTAATCTTTCTTTTATTAAAAACAGCCACTCTGGATGAGTAAAGTCTCCTGTTCCAAGGACTTTTATTCCCTTTACTTTTGCCCAGCGAGCTAAAATATCAAGGGTCATATCCTTTGAGGTCGCACGAGAAAATTTAGAATGGATATGAAAATCAACGATGAATTTCATTTTTAAAATTTTTAAAATTTAAAAAATAATCAGCTAAAAGTAAAATTAATCTTTTTAGTTAGAGTAGCATTACTTACTTTATCAACAATTTTTATTGAAAGGGTATACTCTCCTGGTTCGATAAATTTATCCTTTTTCTTAAGAGGTAATGGATGACTAATCAATGGAATATCAAATACAGTTGGCTTAAATTTAATAACTGCTTCTTCTCCTTTTAAAATTTGATATGTAACTTCTAATTCATATTTATTGGTCGTTGGATTTGGTCTTGCGCCATATACGAAATAAAAAACATCTGGTTGTTCAGTCTTTGAAAACGAAAGATCTAATTTTGGGACTATCTCAAGAACTGAATATCGAAAACTATTGACATGAACAGTTGGTAATGTTTCCACATCCGGTAATCTTTTATAGGATTTCAAAAATACTATTGGAGTCAATATTAACTTTTTAAGTTTTAAGGGGTTTGGCAATTCAAATTCTTTATATACAGTACCAATTCTTGTTAGATCAATTGAAGTTACAGCTAAAGCTAATAAATATTTTCCTGGAGGGAGGGGATATCCCACTGAATAGAAATTCTCTTCTTCTGGATTGTATTTTTCTTTTTTCTTTTTTATTTGAAAAGGGATGTATACCTCTTTAAATATGCCCTCTATATTTCCATCCTTCATTTTATAAAATCGTAGAAATACATTTAAATCAGCAATTAATTCTATAGGCACTTCCTCCTGTGCATTTTCTTTCTCTTCTTTTTTCTGAGGTTGAACTTGAATTTCCTGAAATCCAAGATCCTGATTTTTCATTTTAAAAATAAAAACTGAATGGACATGATTCTGTTGGGCAGGAAAGAAAAAATGCTTTGTAAATTCTACGGGAATATCCAGTCGGGGTGTTCTTGTTGAGATTCCCTCATCAAAAACTATTCCAACCTCCTTGGGAACAATAATCTTTTCTTTCTCTTCTTTTTTCTTCTTTTCTTTTGGTAATGCTAAACTCATTCCAAAAATGAATAAAATTAAAACCCCTAAACTCAAAACTTTTTTCATTTTCCCATTCTCCTTAATAAACTTTTAAATTATATTTTAAATCAGAACAGGGTATTTTACAAATTATTTTTTAGTTAACTTCTGATATTTACGGACTGCTCTATTGTGTTCTTTTAAGCTGAGACTGAAATAATGAGTTCCATCATTCTTTGAGACAAAATATAGATATTTTACAGAAGCAGGAAAAAGAGCTGCTTTCAAGGACTCCTTTCCTGGGTTACAAATTGGACCTGGAGGAAGTCCATAATAAACATATGTATTATAGGGAGAATCAAATTTTTTATCCCTTGTCCTTATTTTATTCTCATATTTTCCTTCTTTTTTAAGAGCATAAATAATCGTGGGATCACATTCGAGTTTCATTCCTTTCTTTAACCTATTGTGAAAAACAGCAGAAATCAGGGGTTTTTCTTCTGGAACCGAGGTTTCTTTTTCAATTAATGAGGCGAGAATCACTATTTCGCGAATACTCATTCCTAACTCAGAAGCTCTTTTCCTCCATTCATCTTTAAATATTCTCTTAAACTGAGAAACCATAGTTTCAATAATTTTATTTACATCAATTCCTTTTGGAAAATGATAGGTTTCTGGATAAAGATAGCCTTCTAAATCCTCTGCTTCTTTATCAAATTCCCTAATCAAACTTGTTCTTTTGCTCGCTTCAATAAATTTTTCTTTGGGAATTTCAAGTTTTTTTCTATAAATATCAGCAATTTCCTCAATTGTTAAGCCTTCTGGTATTGTTATTAGATGAAGAAGTATCTCCCCTTTTATTAATTTACTTAAAACTTGATGACAAGAAATTGGGAAAGAAATTAAATACTCTCCTGCCTTTAAACTTTTATTCTTAAAGAAAATCTTATAGCCTATTAAAAAAGCACTTGAATTTTTAATAACTTTTTCTCTTTCCAGTTTCTTAGCAATAGCTTTAACATGTATCCCTTTTTCAATTTCAATTATTTTGGATTCTGTCTCACCTTTATAAGGTAGATAATATTCAATATAAAACCAGATTAGAAAAAATAAAATAATAAGAATCACAAAGAGAATTATTAATTTAATAATTTTCATAATTTGCGCTTGCTTTCCAGATAGCTCGAAAGAATGATTGCTGCTGAAATCTGATCCTTAAATTTTTTACCTTCCTTGTATTCTATATTCCTTGATTTTAGGATATCAAATGCCTGCTTGGTCGAAAGTCTTTCATCCCAATATTCAATTGGCAATTGGGTTATTTTTTTAAGCCATTCCCCAAATTTTTCTACTTCTTGAGCCTGAACCCCCTTGGTCCCATCCATTCTGAGGGGAAGACCAATTACTATTCGCTTGATATTATATTCCTTAATCAATTTTAAAAAATAATTTTTGTCCTCTTTTTTATTTTTTCTTGTATATTTTCCAAGAGGATGGACTGTTATACCCAGCTCATCGCTGAGAGCAAGCCCTATATTCCTCTCTCCATAATCAATTCCAAGGATTCTCATTTTTTATTTTTATATCTTTCTAATGCTAATTCTATTAATATCTCTATTAATTTTGGATAGGATATACCTGAAGCTTCCCACATTTTAGGATACATGCTGATCTCAGTAAATCCTGGAATGGTATTTATTTCATTTATAAAAATTTTATCTGTTTCTTTCTCAAGGAAAAAGTCTACTCTTGCCATTCCCTCACATTCTATTGCTTTAAACGCTTCAATCGCTAGTCTTCTAATTTCTTTAATCTGATCTTCTTCAAGTGGAGCAGGAATTTTAAATTCTGTTTTTCCCTCCACATATTTATCCCTATAATCATAAAATTCTCGATATGGAATGAGTTCTCCCGGCAGAGATGCTTGTGGTTCTTCGTTTCCAAGAACACTGCATTCTATTTCCCTCGCAATTACTCCCTGCTCAACCAATATTTTCCTGTCATATTTAAAAGCCTGTTCAATCGAGGGAATAAGCTGTGTTTCTTCCTTAACCTTTGTAATTCCAATACTTGAGCCAAGATTTGAAGGCTTTGTAAAAATTGGATATTTAAATTCCTCTTTTATTTTTTTTAAGAAAAAATCCCTGTCTTTTTTCCATTGCCAGTCATGGATAATAATAAAATTAACAACCGGCAACCCCTTTGCTCTGAAAATAAATTTCATCTTTGCTTTGTCCATTCCCAAAGAAGAGGCAAGTACTCCTGCCCCAACATATGGAACATTTGCCATTTCCAGCAATCCCTGAATTGTCCCATCTTCCCCGTAAGGCCCATGTAATAAAGGGAAATACACATCAGCTTCAAAATGCTCTATGATTTTAGAATCGGCCCAGGGAAGAAATGAATAAAATTCTCCTTTATTAAGATTTTCAAGGCCGATTAAGGGACTATCCACTACTCTCCAATATCCATTCTTGTTAATATAAATCGAGATTACTTCAAACTTTTCCTTATTAATATTTTTATAAACACTAGATGCTGATAGGATTGAAATTTCATGTTCTGCTGAGCGCCCCCCAAAAATCAACCCTATCTTTATTTTCCCTGATTTCATTCTTCCTCTTCTTTAATCACCTTTACCACAGAGGCCACCCTATCTTCTGGACCCAGATCTATTATCCTTACTCCCTGTGTCATTCTTCCCATTGGCCTGAGTGCTTTTGTCTTTATTCTCATCACTTTACCCTGAGCTGTTATCACAATCATTTCTTCCTCATCTATTCCCATTATCCCTACAACATTTCCAACTTTATCATTAATTTTATGGGTTATGATACCCATTCCTCCTCTATTTTGGGCTCTATATTCACTTATAGGTGTTTTTTTACCATATCCTTTTTCAGTAATTGTAAAAACATATCTTTCATTTTCACTAATAACAATCATCCCCACAATCTCATCTCCTTTTGATAAGGAAATCGCTCTTACTCCTTCTGCAGTCCTTCCCATTGGTCTCACCTGCGTTTCTGAAAAACGAATAGCTTTTCCAAATTTTGTTCCTATTATTATTTCCTTTTTCCCATCAGTCAGTTTAACAGTCTTCAACTCTCGACCTTCACTGAGACTGATTGCTCTAATACCCGCAGCCCTTGGATTACTGAAAGCTCTGAGTTCTGTCTTTTTTATTAAACCATCATTTGTGAGCATTAATAAATATGCTTCCTGGTTGAAGTCCTTGACAGGAACTACAGATGCGATTTTTTCATCCGAGGAAATATTTATTAAATTAACGATAGCTTTCCCTTTTCCAGAAATATCAGCTTCTGGAATCGAGAGAGCTTTAAGCCAGTAAATCTGTCCCTTATTTGTGAAAATTAGAAGATAACTGTGGGTAGATGCAACAAATGCTTGTTCTACAACATCTTCTTCTTTCATCCTAATTCCTATTTTCCCTTTGCCTCCCCTCTTCTGTCTTTGATAAGAACTCAATGAAGTTCGTTTCACATAACCTGAACTTGTATAAGTTATTACCATTTGCTCTTCAGCAATTAAATCTTCTATTTTTAAATCAGTAATAGGCTCGTCAATTATTTCTGTTCTCCTTTCGTCCTGATAATCTTTTTTAATTCTCTGAAGTTCCTCAACGATGATATTTAAAATGAGCTTTTCATTTGCCAATATCTCCTTTAACCTTGCAATTGTTTTAATCAGCTCCAGATATTCTGCTTGAAGTTTTTCTCTTTCAAGTCCTGTTAATTTCTGTAATTGAAGGTCTAAAATTGCTTGAGCCTGAATTTTGGTTAGCTTAAATTTCAATATAAGTCCCTGACGAGCCTCCTCAACTGTTTTAGATTTCCTGATTAAGTTAATAACCTCATCTAAATTGTCAAGTGCTACATTCAAGCCTTCCAATATATGTGCTCTTCTTTCTGCTTTATCAAGTTCATATTTTGTTCTTCTTCTGACAACTTCTTCCCTGAAGGATATAAAATTTTTTAGCAATTCTTTTAAATTTAAAAGTCTCGGTTGGTTATTAACAATTGCTAAAAATATTATTCCAAAGGAAGTCTGAAGTGGTGTGTGTTTATATAAATTGTTCAAGATAATCTCAGGTGGTTCTCCTTTTCTCAATTCAATAACTATTCTCAACCCCTCTCTATCAGATTCATCTCTTATATCCAAAACTCCTTCCATCTTTTTGTTTTTAACCAAATCAGCAATCTTTTCCAAAAGTTTTGCTTTATTAACTAGATAAGGAATTTCAGTGATTATTATCTTATCCCTTTGTCCCTTTTCGCCTTTTTCTATTATAGCTTTACCCCTTAGATAAATAACGCCCTTTCCTGTTCTATAAGCTTCTCTTATTCCCTCTCTTCCACATATATATGCTCCTGTTGGAAAATCAGGCCCTGGAAGAAATTCCATGAGTTCCTCTATATCAGCATCTGGATTATTAATTAAATGAATTGTTGCATCTATTACCTCCCCAAGGTTATGAGGTGGAATATTTGTTGCCATTCCAACTGCAATTCCAGAACCTCCATTAACTAAAAGATTTGGAAACTTTGCTGGTAAAACCTCTGGCATGAGGAGGCTTTCATCATAATTGGGAACAAATTCAACTGTATTCTTTTCAATATCAGCTAACAATTCGCCCGCTATTTTTGCCATTCTCACTTCTGTGTATCTCATAGCAGCAGGCGGGTCTCCATCTATTGAGCCAAAGTTTCCTTGTCCATCTACAAGTGGATATCTCATTGTGAAATCCTGAGCCATTCGAACAAGAGCATCATATACTGCTGCTTCGCCATGAGGATGATATTTACCTATAACATCACCCACTATTCGAGCAGACTTCTTATAAGGTTTATCCCAGGTATTATTAGCCTCATGCATAGCATATAAGGTTCTCCTGTGAACCGGTTTTAATCCGTCTCTGATATCAGGTATAGCTCTACCGATGATCACGCTCATTGCATAGTCGAGGTATGAACGTTTCATTTCTTCTTCGAGGCTAACTGGTATTAATCCTTTTTCCATGGCTTTCCCCTTTGTGCTGCTTGTTTAAGGATACTATACGCAGCACTGAATTATATATCTAAATTTCTGACATCAAGGGCATTTTCTTCAAGAAATTTTCTTCTTGGTTCTACTTCATCGCCCATGAGAAGAGTGAATATCTCATCTGCCTCCACCGCATCCTGGATCGTTACTTTAAGGAGGGAGCGAGTTTTAGGATTCATTGTTGTTTCCCAAAGCTGTTCTGGATTCATTTCTCCGAGTCCCTTATATCTTTGTATTGTTAAGCCTTTTTTCCCTGAATCAATTAAATAATCAAGCAATTTTAAATCATCCTCCACTTCCTCCTTATCCTCCTCAACTACATAGGGAGGAGGGGAGAATTCCTTAAGACTTTGATAAATTTTAAATAAGGTTCTGAACTCAGCGGAAGAGATTAGTTCCCAATTTATTTTCTGATTTATTTTCCTTCCATTTATTTCCCAATTAAAAGAAATTTCAAATACTCCATGCTCTTCATCCTCTCCAAATAGGGATGGAATCCCTAATTTGAAAAGCTCTCCCTGAAATTCCTCCATTTTCTTTTTATCAGCAAGAGATTTTTCATTATAGATTTGATTTCTTAACATTAAATCGATTATCTGGGATGGATAATTCTTTCTTTCAAGAAATTTTAAATAGTTTTTCTTTAATATCAGATTATGCAAGACCTCCACTAATTCTTCTCCTGAAAAAACTTTTCCATTTTCTTTTATTTTTACTGTCTTTTCCTGAGAAATTTTCTTAACTATAAACTCCTCAAATGCGCGATCATCTTTCAAATAAAAGTCTGTTTTACCCCTTTTTATTTTGTAAAGAGGAGGTTGAGCAATGTACAAATAACCATTTTCAATTACAGGATACATCTGCCGATAAAAGAAGGTTAAAAGAAGAGTTCTTATGTGGGAACCATCCACATCAGCATCGGTCATTATTATGATTTTTTTATATCGAAGTTTATTTATATCAAAATCCTCTTTGCCTATACCTGTCCCAAGAGCTGCGATTATTGTTCTTATTTCTTCATTTGCTAATATTTTATCATACCGAGCCTTTTCAACATTTAGTATTTTACCCTTTATTGGAAGAACAGCTTGAAAATGTCTATCTCTTGCCTGTTTTGCAGAACCTCCTGCAGAATCTCCCTCCACTATAAATATTTCACTTAAATCAGGGTTTCTTTCTTGGCAATCAGCCAATTTTCCAGGAAGAGTTGTTGCTTCAAGCAATCCCTTTCTCCTCGATAAATCCCTTGCCTTTCGCGCAGCAACACGAGCCCTTGCAGCTTCCAGGATTTTAAGAACAATTTTTTTTGTAACAGCTGGATTTTCTTCAAAATAAGCTGATAATTTCTCATTTACAAGAGATTCCACTATTCCCTTTATTTCGCTATTCCCCAATTTTGTTTTTGTTTGACCCTCGAACTGGGGATTCTTCATTTTCAGACTTATAACAGCACACAGGCCTTCCCTTGTATCATCTCCAGTAAAACCTTCCTTGAAGTCTTTTATTAAATTATGAGCTTGGGCATATGTATTTATGGTTCTTGTTAAAGCAGCCTTAAAGCCACTTAAATGTGTTCCTCCCTCGGTTGTATTTATATTATTTACAAAGGAATAAATTGTTTCAGTATAAGAATTGTTATATTGAATTGCTATCTCAACTATAGTTCCATTTTTTTCTCCTGAAATATATATTGGCTTGGAATGGAGAACATTTTTATTCTGATTTAAATGCTCCACAAATTCGCAGATTCCTCCGTTATACTGAAATTCATGCTTTTTCCCCGTCCGCTCGTCTTCGATTGAAATATAGACACCTCTATTCAAAAAGGAAAGCTCTCTCAGTCTTTGCGCTAAAATCTCAAAATTAAACTCTATTGTTTCAAATATCTCAGGGTCAGGCCAAAAAGTTATCTTTGTTCCAGTACTCTTTGTTTTACCTATCTTCTTTAATTCAGTAATAGGCTTTCCTCTTTCATAGATTTGCCGATATACTCCACCATCTCTCTTTATCTCCACCTCTAATCTCTCGGATAAAGCATTCACAACAGAGATTCCAACTCCATGAAGGCCTCCTGAAACCTTATATGTCTTATCGTCGAATTTTCCCCCAGCATGTAAGGTTGTAAGGACTACTTCTACTGCTGGCCGTCCTTCCTTTTTAAGAATTCCTACAGGTATTCCTCTTCCATTGTCAATTACAGTAACGCTATTGTCCACATGAATGATTACTTTAATTTTATTACAAAAACCAGCAAGAACCTCGTCAATGCTATTATCTACTACCTCGTAAACGAGATGATGAAGTCCTGTCAAACCAGTACTTCCGATGTACATAGCAGGTCTTTTTCTAACTGCTTCAAGGCCTTTCAGAACTTTTATACTCTCTTCTGTATATGTCTTATCCTCCATTTTATGCTCCAAAAGAAAGAGGATTTATATGGAAAAAAATATAAGAAAGGAATTAATCATTTTGGTTTTTTATTATAACTTAAATTTGCATTAAAGTAAAGGCAATCTCTTTTCCAAATAAATATTTGAAAAATAATTTCAAATTTTTTCCTATTCGTAAGAAGAGTTCATTTCAGAAAAATCTCAAGATTGCCTTGCAAATATTTTAAGAAATAGATTATCATTAGTAATGAAATGATAAATGCAAAAAGAATAATAATATTTTTTCTTTTTATTTTCCTTCTTAATTATTGCAAGTCAATAAAAATCTTCGAGATAAAAGAGGGTCAATTATTTCGATTTATTGACCATTTAGAAGAGAAAAATATCATTGATACACCTTTAAAAAATTTAATAAAAAATTTTGAATTAATAGAAGAAGATTTAACAGGGAAATGGAAATATTTACCTGAATTTTCTGATCCAAAATTTGATGTATGGGGGGTATCTACTGAATTTCCAGTCTTAGGTATCAATGAAAATCAGAAGCCTGAAGGTATGGAGCTACTAAGAGAGGATAGGAGCGTGAAATTTTTTAGAGAAAAAGATGAAAAGGATGAATATTGGAAATGGGTAAAAGTTAACAAAATTGTAAGCATAACGAGTCATAAAAATTACAGCGGGAAATTGAGAGGAGTAATATTAAAAGAAAACGAACCTCTGGAATTAGATGTTTTTTTCCCAGATAGTGAAATTATACTTGACATTGTAGCTGTGAATCCAAATGTGGAAATTTCTATTCCTATTGTAAAAGTATATTTAAATAATATATTAATAGAAAAATTCCCAGTAACTCGAAAAAAGTTTTATCGTGTTAGAGAGAAGGTAAAAATCGGCAAATATAAATTGAGACTTGAATATTCTAATACAAAATATAAAAATGTCCCATTAGAAAATAGATACGTTGTAATTGGAATGATAAAAATCTCCTCTCCAAAAGATGTAATTTTACTTTTCCATAAGAAAGAAGAGCTTAGACCCAGTAAATTAAATAACAAATATAAAGTTAGATATTACGCTATTCTGGAACAAAAAGTAAGCTCCCTTCAACGAAAAGGGATATTGAAGTTATTTGATATTCAAAGTAAATATGACATCAATGATTATGATATTAAAAGCAATCCTTATCAGATAAAGAAAAAAATCCCTTTAAATGAATTTCACCTAAATATTCTTTTTTCTCCCCCAAGAAGTGAATATAAATTTGATTTAAAAATCTCTTCTGACTCAATTTTGGAGTTTGGTTGTGGAATTTTTGATAGAAATTTCGATAGACAGGGAAATGGAGTCAATTTTATAATCACCCTAGAAACTGAAAAAGAGAGAAAAATATTATTTTCTAAAAATCTTAATCCTTTCAAAAATGTACAGGATAGAGAAATTTTTATGCACAGAATCGATTTATCTTCATTTAAAAATAGAAAAATAAAATTATCTTTTATTACAGAAAGGGAAGAGAAAGGAAGAAATTCAAAAATTGAACCAGCATTTTGGTTTAATCCAATAATTTATTCATTAGAAGAACCGAAAAAAGAAAAACCAAATATAATACTGATTTCCATTGATACTTTACGAGCTGACCATCTCAGCTGCTATGGGTATAAAAGAGCTACCTCTCCTAACATTGATAAACTAGCGAGGGATGGAGTGCTTTTTCTTAACTGCTATAGCTCAACCTCTTGGACTTTACCTGCTCATATATCTCTATTTACTTCATTAAATTCATATTATCATCAAGTATACTTTCCCTTCCAAAAAATGGATGAAAAATTAATTACTCTTACTGATATTCTACGAAATAATAATTATTTCTGTGCTGCATTTACAGGAGGTGGATATCTTAGCGCTAAATATGGTTTTGCAAAAAGCTTTGATACTTACAAGGAACTTAAGATAAAGGGAAATGTTTCTCTTAGATATGATGAAGTTGAATTACTCTCAAAAGATTTATTAGATTGGTTAGAAAACAATAAAAAGAAAAAATTTTTTCTTTTTCTCCATACATATCAACCTCACGACCCCTACGCAAATTTATCTTCTATTGGAAAACTCTTTTTAAACAAAAATCACAAATGGGATCAAATAAATTTAGGAGAAATTTTTAATGAGGGAAAAAATGATAGATTTTCAATTAGCTTTACTCCGGAAGAGAAAGAAAATATTATCGCATTATATGATGGGGAAATCAGGTATACAGATGAATATTTTATTAAGCCCTTAATTGATAAATTAAAAAGTTTGAATTTATACAACAACACTTTAATAATACTTACAAGTGATCATGGAGAAGAATTTTATGAACATAAAGCATGGCTCCATGATCATAGTCTTTACAACGAAGCCATTAAAATTCCTCTGATAATCAAATTTCCCAATTCAAAATTTCGAGGGAAAAAAATTGAACAAACTGTTCGACTAATAGATATTATGCCTTCTATATTGGATTTTTTGAAAATTAAGTATTCACGCTTTAATTTAGAAGGAAAAAGTTTCATAAATTTACTCAATAATAAAAAAGACAGTAGAATTGTTATTTGCGATTTAGCTCTTAGAAAATTCCGAAACCCTTATCCAACGGTTATTTCATTAATCAAAGGAAACCTAAAACTTATCATTAATAAAAGAATAATATCGCCTTATGTAAAAAAAATTTGCAGCAATTTTAAGGAATATAAAGTTGAATTATATGATATCAAAAAAGACCCAAAAGAAACTGTAAATTTAGCGAAACGGAGAGAATATCAAAGAATCATAAGGGAGCTAATAAATACTATAGAAAGCTATTATAAAGAGCAAAAAAAATCAGAAACTCAGGAAGTGGAATTAGATAAGGAATTAAAACAAAGATTAAAAGCTTTAGGCTACATTAAATGAAAAAAAAGCTATATGTTATATTCCTTATTTTCATCTTTACTTGTAATTGTTCTAAACTAACTAAAACGAATTTAATTCTTATTACTTTAGACACTCAAAGAGCAGATTTTATAAGCGCTTATTCCCCAAAAAATTCAAACACCCCAAATATTGACTGGCTTGCAAAAAACGGAATTTTATTTGAAAATTGTTATAGTTTAATTCCAATAACACTTCCTTCCCATGCCACAATTTTCTATTCTAAGCAACCTTGGAAATTAAATATTTTCAATAATGGAGAAATCTTTAAATCTAAAAATAAGATATCATTAGCTGGATTTTTTAAAAAGAGAGGATATATTACAGGTGCTTTTATCTCTTTGGGGGTTTTAACTTCAAAATATGGATTAAGAAATGGATTTGATTATTATTATGACAAATTTCCAAAAACAAGGTGGTATTTAAATGCTCGGGAAATAAATGTTCGAGTAATCAACTGGCTTAAAAAAAATTCGAATAAAAAATTCTTTTTATGGATTCACTATTCTGATCCTCATGAACCATATGCTCCTCCTTATCTTCCTCCTAATTTCAGAGTTTATTTTAATAACAAAATTTTACATGAAATTTATCTAAAAAGCTCAACAGTTTATTATTTAAAATTTAAATTAAAAAAGGGAATAAATTCTTTAAAGTTTGAAACTCTCAGTAACTTCCCTGAAATAGAAAATAAATATTTAATGAAAATAACCACATTAGAATTTAATAATTTTCCAAATTTAAAAATAAACTTTGAAAAGGGCTGGTTGATTGAAAAGAGAGAAAAAATAATTTATTTCTTAAAAAAAGAAGCTATCATCAAATTGATAAATAATTCCAATGAGGAAAGAGAAATAGAGCTTAAAATAGAAGGAGAACCCCTCTTACCTCTAAGTGAAAAAAGGAATTTGTACAGACGCGAAACTGAATATATGGATGGTGAAATAGGAAAATTATTAGAAAAATTAAAAGATTTAAATCTTTTGAATAAAACCCATATAATTCTTGTAGGTGACCATGGAGAGGGACTTGGGGAATATAAAACTGCATGGGGAGGCCCACATTTTGGTCACATTCATTTTCTTTATAGTATTTATTTAAAGGTTCCGTTTATCATTTATAACCCACATTCTTCCAGAAATGGGGTAAGGATCTCAGAAATAGTTAGTTTACTCGATGTTGCACCTACAATCTTAGAAGGTATAATGGGCTGGAAAAAACCTGAATGGATGGAAGGAAGAAATCTTTTGAATAATGAGGAATTAGAAAAATCCAGAGAGATTTATACTGAAACCTATTCCCCTGAGTCATATTATGATAGATTCTCAATCATAAAGTTCCCCTGGCATCTAATTTTTACACCTAAAAAAGCTCAGTTCGAATTATTTAATATTGAAAAAGATCCCCTTGAGAAAAATAATATTTATCCATTAAGAAAAAATAAAAAAGAAATCATTAAGCTCAAAAAAAAGCTAAATAAATATGTAGATTCAGCTTTGAAAACCCGTGCCTTTTTTGTGAAGGATGAGGAAACCTTAAAAATGTTAAAATCACTTGGTTATTTGAGGTGAAAAAATGATTAAAAAAACAGAGAAACCATGGGGATACGAATTATTGTTTGCCTTAACGGATTCCTATGCTGGAAAAGTAATAAAAATACATGCTGGACATAGACTAAGTTACCAGTATCATGAGATTAAAGAGGAAACAATATATCTTCAGGAAGGAAAGATGAAACTTATTGTAGAGGAAAACGGCGAAAAAAAGGAAAAAATACTTGAAAAAGGTAATAGCTATCATATTCCTCCAAAATTAAAGCACAGAATGGAAGCGATTGAAGATTGCACTATATTTGAAGTATCAACACCTCATCTTAATGATGTTGTCCGCCTTGAGGATGATTACGGGCGTTTAAATAAAAAATAATTTTTCTTAGAAGGGAACCTCTTCCTCCTCAGGAGGAGTTTCTTCAATATTTCCTTCTATTTCTTCAGATGAAATGACTTCTTCTCCTGTATCCTCTTTCTTTCCAAGTAAAATAATACTCTGTGCTTCCACCTCAGTAGTGGACCTTTTAATTCCGTTTTTATCTTCCCATGTTCTTGTTCTTAATTTACCTTCAATATAAATTTGTTTTCCCTTTGTCAGATATTTTTCACAAAATTCAGCCAGTTTTCCCCATGCCACTATTCTATGCCATTCAGTCCTTCTCTTATTTTCATTTGTCACTTGGTCAAAATAAACTTCATTTGTAGCAAGTGAAAAACGAGCAACTGGTCTTTCCCCCTGAGAAATATACCTTATTTCAGGTTCGCCCCCCAAATGCCCGATCAAAAATACCCTATTTAAACTGTTTACATCCTTCATCCTTCGCTCACCTCTTTGATTTTTTGCTCAGCTAATTTTGCCTCCTCTGACTCTGGAAATTTGCTTATTAAAAGTTTCAAAACAGCTATTCCTTTTTCTTTTTCTCCAAGCGCAAAATAAGAATATCCTTTCTTTAAAAATGCAGCAGGAACCTTATCCCCCTGAGGAAAATTTAGAATTAATTTATTAAATTCTTCAATTGCCTTATAATAATCTCCCTGACTGAAATAGCATTCCCCGATCCAATATTGAGCATTATCTGCTAATGGGCTTTCTCTGAAATTCTCTATATACTGTCTAAAACCCTCTATTGCAAGTTGATAATTTCCTTTTAAATAATCAGAATAGGCGGTATTATAAATCTGCTGAGGAGAAATAAAGACCGATGGAATTTCTTGCCCTTTCTGTTCAGCTTCTTCTGAGGCCTCTGTGCTCTGTGGGGTGCCAGTTTCCACTTCTGCTTTTTCTTCCACTGGAATTTCTCTTAAACCTCTTAAGGCAAGAAGCTCTTCCTGTGTTTTAATAATTTGCTTATTTGTCTCGTCAAGCTTCTCCATTATCAACTGCAATTTAGCTTGGAAATATTCGCTATTCCTTGTTAAATCAGCTTGAACTCTTTGAAGAGCAACCATCTGGGTGCTTAATGTCTTTACAAGTTCATATATTTCATCAATCCTCTTTGAATTTAACTCAACCTTCTCTTCCAGGGCTTTTAATTGTTTCTTAATAACCTGAATATCTTCATAAATTAATTCATATGCTTTTTTCTCCTTCCCATTTGGTAGAGATATAGTAAATAATGTAATTATCAGAAGGATTATCCAAAATAATTTTTTAAATCTCATTTAGCTATAATAACAAATTCGGCTCTTCTATTTTTTGCCCATGCTATTTCATTATGTCCTGGGTCTAAAGGCCTGCTCTTTCCATATGAGATTATTTTTATCCTATTAGGTGAAATGCCAAGAGCTACAAGGTATTCCATTGTAGCTTTTGCTCTTTTTTCTCCTAAAGCGAGGTTATATTCCTCTGTGCCCCTTTCATCACAGTGCCCTTCAATTAAAATTTTAACAGTGGGATGACGTCTTAACCATTCTGCATTTTTCTCCAGAATGGGCTTGGCATCTTCTCTTATATCATATTTATCAAAATCAAAATGAATCATTTGTAAGGGTTTTTCCCTATTTAATTCTTCTAAAGTTTTTGCCTTAAAAATTTCCTCTTCACTTAATTCAGGCTTTGCAACAGCAGGTGCTTCCTTAACCTCCTCCACTGGCATTGCCTTCTCCTCTGCTTTTTGAGAAGGAGGTGCAGGAGGTTTTATCTCAACCCTTTTTTTACAGCTAAGTAAGGCAAAAAAGACCAAAAATGTCGCCAGAAAAATTACAATTGATTTTTTAGTCATTACTTCTTTCCTCCTTTCTTTTCCTCATTTTAAGGTCTTCTCTCTATTATGTCAACTTTTATATTTTAATAAGACCAGTCTGGCATTTTATTATTTCCCTTTGAGGTTAAGACCCTCGTATTTTTCCCGTCATAATCTGTTATATAGATTTGAATTGTTCCAGAAACATTTGAAGAATAAACAATATGCCTCCCATCAGGAGACCAGGACGGATTTTCGTTGCGAGCATTATTTTCTGTTAATTTAAATATTTCATTAGTTCTCAAATCAAGAACATATATATCAAATCTATTTTCAACCCTTGAGACATATGCAATTTTGTCTCCATTCGGAGACCAGGATGGAGAATCATGATATGTTCCGCCATAACTGATTTTCCTTACATTAGTGCCTTCAGCATCCATTATATATAATTGTGGGCTACCACTTCGATCTGATGTAAAAACAATCTCTCTACCAGTTGGAGACCAATCAGGAGAAGTATCTATTGCTTTATTAAAAGTAAGTCTGCGAAGATTCTTTCCATCTTCGTCCACAATGTAAATCTCATGATTTCCACTCCTACTCGAACAAAAAACCAGTTTTTTACCATCAGGAGACCACGAAGGTGCATAATTTGCACCTTTTGTGCTTATTGGAATGGTCTTGCCAGTATAGATGTGAAAAACAAACAAATCAGGATTTGCTCTCCTATATGAGGTATAAGCAACTTTTGTCCTGTCAGGAGAAAGGGCAGGAAGCGTATCTATTACATCATTAAAGGTGAGTCTTATCTGATTGTATCCATCATAGTCCATCATATAAATTTCTGGATTACCATCTCTGTCTGATACAAAAACAATTTTTGAGGTAAACACTGGTTTTTCACCAAAAGCCTTCATCATTTCATCTGCCATTTTATGCGCAATTAATCTAACTAAATTTGAACTACCTCTATATTTTTTCCCAAAAATAAATCTCCCTGAGCGAACATCATATACACTACCAGTAAAAATGAGCTTATTATCTTTGGAAGAAGAAACCTCTCCAACTATAAGAACATTGCTCTGAATCGATTCCCAGTCTTTAAAAAGTATATTATTTGGATCAAGTAGTTTTATATAGGAATAAAATTCCTCTGGAACGAGTTCAAATACTCTCGAGAATTTTAAATCCGCTTTTAAAACATCATGAATTTCCTTAGCTGCCTTTATAATCTTTGGATTATCTGAATGAATAATAAATTTAGGTAATGCCACTGGAATAGCTGGCATTCCCCCTTTAATCCTTATAACTACTTCCTGCTGATTAAATGCGACAATTGCTAAAAACCCAAAAATCACAATAAATGATAAATAAACTTTAAATATTCTCATTTTGAATGCTCGAAAATAAAGTGAACTCCTAAATAATCTCCCTCAAATCCCGAAGGCAGAGGAGGAAAAGGAGCTGAAGAGTAAATTGCTCTCACTGCAGATAAATCAAATGATTTTATCCCACTGCTTTCCTCTATTTTTAAATCCGTTATCTCACCATTTCTTAAAATTTTAAAATACACAACAGCTCTGATTGTTCCTGACAGAGAAATAGCTCCCAGAGAAGTATACCAGTTACTGGATACTTTATCCCTAATTACTAAAACATAATAGGAGAATGGAAACGATGATAAACTCCCTTCTTCTCCAAATCCTATACCCACACCTGAGCCTCCGGTTCCAATACCAGTTGTAAGCTCTCCCTCTTTATTAATGACTCTCTTATACCTCTTTTCAGGTTTTTTTATTACTGTTTTTTTATCCTCTTTTTGTTTCCTTATTCTCTTTTTCCTATTGGAATCAGGATATCTCAATTTAGCCTCGGGCTCCTCAGCCCTGAATTTAGTTAATTCTTTCAATGATTTTCCCTCCTGAGAAGGAATTTTTTTTACTCCTCCTCCAGAACCACCTGGTAAACTCATAAGGCTCACGTAGTAAATCGGCTGTTTTGAAGAAGATTTAAAAATGGATGGAGAAAAAATAAAAGTTGAAAAAAGCACAAAATGAATTATAAAGGAAAAGGCAATAGATAATTTAAAAAATTTCATATCAGCTTTATTTTCTGCTATCATTTTTCCTCTCTTTCAGCTGGCAAAGTAATTAAACCAACAACTTCAACTCCTGCTTTTTTTATTATATCCAATACCCTGATTATATACCCATAGGGAATTTCTCTATCCGCTTTTAGAAAAACAACTTTTTTCTCTTTACCATAAAAATATTCCTTTAATTTGCCTTCAAGAAGGTAGATATTTATTACTTTATCCTCAATATGTATATATTTATCCTTCGTAATTGTGAGTAAAAGCCCCTCTTCTGCTGGCTGGCGAGAGGTCTCAGCCACAGGTAAATTAACGTCTATCCCGGATTTCATCATTGGTGCTGTAACCATAAATATTACAAGTAAAACAAGCATAACATCCACAAACGGTGTAACATTAATTTCTGAAAGAGAAGATGCTAATTTTCTTCTCCCCCTATCTATTTTGAATGCCATATAACCTCTCCGTTAAATTTATAAATTCCAATGAGAAATCATCCATATCAGTAATTAGGTCTTTAATTTTTTGAAGATAATGATTATAAAAGATCACTGCAGGAATTGCTGCAAACAAGCCTGCGGCAGTTGCAATAAGGGCCTCAGCAATTCCCGGTGCAACCACTGCGAGGCTCGCGGATTTCGTTAAACCAATTTTATGGAAAGCATCCATAATTCCCCAAACTGTTCCAAATAGACCAATGAATGGAGTTACACTACCAGTAGTCGCAAGAAAACTCATCATAGCCTCAAGTTTTGAAATTTCTTGATTGGAAGCACGAAGCAAGACTCTATTTAAACTCTCTATATTTAATTTGCCAATTCCTCTTGCTTCTTCAGGATTTAGTTTTAACTGAGCATTTAATTCCTGATAACCTGCCTTAAAAATCGAACTCAATGGAGTAAATTTAAAACGTGATGAAATTTCATTAATTTCTGATAATTGCCTACTCCTTCTAAAAATCCTTAGAAACTGTTGGGTTTGAGCTTTTGCTTTTTTAATTTGTCTGCTCTTATAGATAATTACAGCCCATGAAAATATTGAGAAAAAAAGAAGGATTAAGAGAACCAGCTTAACAATTAGTCCTGCTCTTAAAATTAAACTTAATATCGTTCCCTCTCCAGATACCTTAGGTTGTAGTAAAAATAAAAAATTAAACATGATTCATTTCGAAAAATACCATAAACATCCCTCCTCAGTCAATATTCAAGGTTGGTTGACATTGAATGCCCCATAAATTAATATATGACTTCCTTATGAGACAAAAGAGGACAAAGCCTTTATGGTTTAAAACTGAAATCCCCTCTTCACCAAATTTTTTTCTATTAAAAAAAATTTTAAAAAATCTTCAGCTCCATACAGTATGTGAGGAAGCTAAATGTCCAAATATTGGCAATTGCTGGGCCAAAAAAACCGCAACCTTCATGATTCTGGGAAATACATGCACCCGAAATTGCAGATTCTGTGCAGTAAGAAAGGGAATACCTGAACCCCCAAATAATGATGAGCCAGTCCTTATAAGCGAGGCAGTAAAATTGCTAGGAATTAAATACGCTGTAATAACTTCAGTAACTCGAGACGATTTATCAGATGGGGGAGCCAGTATTTTTGCCCGCACTGTCAATATAATTAGGAAAGTTAATCCTGATGTAAAAATTGAAGTTCTCATCCCGGATTTTAATGGAAATGAGAATGCTTTAAATGAAGTTTTTGAGGTAAAACCAGATATTTTGAATCACAATCTTGAGACCGTTCAAGAATTGTATCCGTTTATTAACCGCCCCTCTCTTTTTTACACAAGATCTTTAAAAATATTGGAAAAAGCCAGAAAACATAAATTAATAACAAAATCGGGATTAATGATAGGCCTCGGAGAAACCAAGGAACAGATAATTAAGAGTTTAAAAGATTTAAGAAATGTTGGGTGTGATATTATAACAATTGGACAATATCTTCAACCAACAAAGGCACATGTTCCTGTGAAAAAATATTATACAGAAAAAGAATTTGAAGAATTAAAATTAATTGGAAAACAATTAGGTTTCAAATGGGTTGAGGCTGGTCCCCTTGTAAGAAGTTCCTTCCATGCTACACAAATCTATGAGAAAATAAACCTCCGGCGAATTTGACATGAAGAAGAAAAAATGATATTTAACTTAAAAACGGACAAGAAGGAGGAAAAATGGCTTATAAGATTGTAGTGGCTGATGATAGTAAAACTACTCATAAAGTAGCAGAACTCGCTTTAAAAGGAAAAGAATTTGAAGTCTTCTTTGTTTCCAATGGTAATGAAGCTATAGATAAAATTAATGAGGTAAAACCTGATCTTGTGCTTCTTGATATTGACCTTCCTCAGACAAATGGTTATCAAATCTGCAGATATATAAATGAAAATTTAAAGGATATTTCTGTGGTGCTTTTAAAAGGAGCCTTTGAAACAATTGACCGAACTTTAATCGAGGATCTGGTTTACGAGGACATTATCTCAAAACCCTTTGATGTTGCTCAGCTAACCACAAAGGTTAGAGAGATTTTTGAAAAAAGGAATTATAAAGAAAAGGAAGAGGAAAAGGAAGAAATAATGGTCAATCCTTTTATTGAATCAGCAGAAAAGAAAACTATAGGACTACCAGAAGAGATGGAAACAGAAACATTGGAAAAACCACAGATTACTATTTCTGAGGAATTAGTAAGTGAAATCTCAGAGAAAATAATACGGAAAATTTCGCCTGAAATAATAAAAGAAGCTGTGGAGAGGATAGTTCCTCAAATTGCTGAAGAACTTATAAAAAAAGAAATAGAGAAAATTAAAAAAGAAGTGGAATCAATTTCCTCTTCTTGAACACTTCATATCTATTGGAGTTCTACCATGAAAGAACCATTAATTTTACCAAAAGTTTATTCTCCAAAAGAAGTTGAAGAGAAATGGATAAAATTCTGGGAAGAAAAAGAGCTTTATGTTGCGGATGTGAATTCTGAAAAACCAAAATTTTCCATGGTTCTTCCACCGCCTAATGTAACTGGCTCCCTTCATATGGGACATGCTCTTTGTTTCACTCTACCTGATATTATTGCTCGATGGAAAAGGATGCAGGGATTTAATGTAATGTGGCTCCCAGGAACAGATCATGCAAGCATTGCTGTTCATAATGTTATTGAAAAGGAATTAAGTAAAAAAGGAATATCAAGAAAAGACCTTGGAAGAGAGAAATTCCTGAAGATAGCGTGGGAATGGAAAGAAAAATACGGAGGAATAATTGTAAATCAATTAAAAAAATTGGGCGCCTCTCTCGATTGGTCCAGAGAAAGATTCACAATGGATAAGGGGTTTACAAAAGCAGTTAGAAAGGTTTTTGTGGATTTGTATAAATCAAATTTAATATATAGAGGATATTACTTAGTAAATCGCTGCCCGAGATGTGAAACAGTCCTTTCAGATATAGAGGTAGTCCATAAGGAAGTAAAGGCGAAACTTTATTACATAAAATATCCAATCGTTGATTCCGATGAATTTATAGTAGTGGCGACAACTCGACCAGAAACAATGCTCGGGGATACTGCAGTAGCGGTTCATCCTGATGATAAAAGATATAAAAAATTTAGAAACAAAAAGGCTATTTTACCACTTGTAGAAAGAATTATTCCAATTATAGAAGATAAAAAAGTGGATATGGAATTCGGAACCGGAGCAGTAAAGGTTACACCTGCTCACGATCCGGTAGATTTTGAAATTGGAAAAAGACACAATCTTGAACAGGTTATTGTTATAGATGGAAGAGGAAGAATGACAAAGGAAGCAGGCAAAGAATTTGAGGGGTTAGATAGATTTGAATGCAGGAAAAAAGTTATTGAAAAACTTAGAGAAAAAAATCTCATACAGAAAATAGAAGATTACACTCATAATGTAGGTCATTGTTATAGGTGCGATACAATTATTGAACCCCATTTATCATGGCAATGGTTTGTAAAAGTTAAACCATTAGCTGAAGAGGCTATCAAAGTTGTTAAAAAGGGAAGAATAAAATTTATTCCCCCCAATTGGGCAAAAACTTATTTTGAATGGATGTATAATATTCATGACTGGTGTATTTCACGACAATTATGGTGGGGACATAGAATTCCAGCATGGTATTGCTCTAATTGCGGAGAAATAATTGTTGAGATGGAAGACCCAAAGAGCTGTTCAAAGTGTGGAAGTTCAGAAATTCATCAAGATGAGGATATACTCGATACATGGTTTAGTTCAGCTCTATGGCCCTTTGCAACAATGGGCTGGCCAGAAGAAACCCCTGATTTAAAGAAATTCTACCCAACTGATTTACTGGTCACTGGATTCGACATAATCTTTTTCTGGGTTGCTCGAATGATAATGATGGGCTTGAAATTTGCTGGGGATATCCCTTTTCGCGAAGTTTTTATTAATGGCCTTGTCAGAGATTTCAAAAAGCAAAAAATGAGTAAATCAAAAGGTAATATAATTGATCCTCTTGAAATGATAGAAAAATATGGAACCGATGCCTTAAGATTCACTCTCGCTGCTTTAGCTGTTCCTGGTATGGATATTTCACTTTCTGAAGAAAGAATGGCTGGTTATAGAGCCTTTGCTAATAAAATATGGAATGCTTCTCGATTTGTACTAATGAATTACAAAGGAGAAGAGCTTGAAATTAAAGAGGAGGAACTCACTTTTCCGGATAAATGGATAAGATCAAGATTTAATCAAATAGTTAAGGAAATCAACCAGTCTTTAAAAGAATATAAATTTTATGAGGCTTCGGAAAAAATTTATCATTTTATTTGGCATGAATTTTGCGACTGGTATATTGAACTCGTTAAACTTGATTTAAAAAGGGGAAATAAAACAAGTCTCTCAGTACTAGTTAAAACATTAGATGGAATATTAAGAATTCTTCACCCATTTATGCCCTTTATTACAGAAGAAATATGGCAAAAACTACCTCATAAAGAAATCTCAATTTCTATTGCATCTTTTCCAAAATATATCCCTTCCCTTGAAAACAAGGATGCTGAGAGGAAAATGGAAAAAATAAAAAAATTAATCATAGCAGTGAGAACTCTAAGAGCTGAACATCGAATAGATCCAAAAAAGAAAATAGATGTATGGATTAATATTCCGCAAAAAAAAGACAGAGAATTGGTGGAGAATAATATTGAATATATTAAAATTTTAACAAATGCAGAAAAAATTGAATTTAAAGACCTCTTCCCATCAGAAGAAAGATTTATAAGAAATATAGCAAATAATTGGGAAGTTGCAATACCCGTAAAAGGAATTTTAGACTGGAAAAAGGAAATTTCGAGAATTAATAAGGAAATAGAAAAAACAGAAGATGAAATTTCAAAATTAGAGATGCGACTGAACAATCCTCAATTTATAGAAAAAGCACCTCCTGAAATCGTAACACAAACAGAAAATCGTCTTTCAGAGTTAAAAGAAAAATTAATAAAATTAAAAAAGAGTCTATCCGATATAAGCATTTCGTGAAAAATTTAGGAGAAAAAATATATATTCTTGATACTTGCACATCTACCAATGACATAGCGAAAATAATGGCAGAGAAGGGTGAAAGAGAGGGAACAGTAGTTTGGGCTTTAGAGCAAATCAGAGGAAGAGGGAGAGAAGGAAGAAAATGGATTTCCTCAAAAAATAAAGGTTTATATTTCTCGATTATTCTTAGGCCACAGATAGCCAATCCAAACCTGCTAACTCTATTTGGTGCTCTTTCAGTTTTAGAGATTATAGAGGAGAACTTTAAGCTCGAAGTTAAATTAAAATGGCCAAATGATCTAATTTATAAAGGAAAAAAATTGGGAGGTATTCTTGGAGAAGGAACATATAAGGGTAGTAAATTAAGTCATATAATCTTAGGGATTGGGGTTAACACTAATTATGAAATTGAGGACTTTCCAGAAGGTCTCAAAGAAAAAACTACCTCTCTACGAATAATCCTTAATAAAGAAATAGAAAATCAAAAATTACTCATAACTATTTTAGAAAAAATTAAGGCATTATATAATATGGATTTTATTCAGAATGAATTAATTTCTCATGTTAATAGATACTCTTTTTTAAAAAAAGGAGAAAAAATTAAATTAAAAACCACTCAATCTTTGGTGGAAGGAGAGTATGAGGGAATGGATAAAGACGGTTCTCTACTCCTTAATACAAAAAAAGGCAAAATAAAAATTTACTCAGGCCATTTTATTGAGTAAAATAAAAATGATGCTATTAGCCATAGATATAGGCAATACAAATATTGTTTTTGGAGTATTTAAGAAAAAAAAATTAATTACTCATTGGAGAATATTTACAGAGAAAAATAAAACTGCTGATGAGTATGGAATTTTATTAATGAGTCTTTTCCGCCTTTCAAATATAAATCCCTCCTCAATTACTGGAATTATTATTTCATGTGTTGTTCCACCTCTAACAGGTATTTTTACTCAAATGAGTGAAAAATATTTCAATTTGACTCCCTTAATTGTTGCGCCAGGAATCAAAACCGGACTCGCAATTTTATATGATAATCCTCATGAAGTAGGAGCGGATAGAATCGTAAACAGCGTGGCAGCATATCACAAGTACGGCGGGCCATGTATAGTGGTTGATTTTGGGACTGCAACTACTTTTGATGCCATCTCAGCAAAGGGAGAATACTTAGGAGGTGCTATTGCTCCGGGTCTTTATATCTCTGCAGAAGCCCTTTCTGAAAAAACAGCAAAACTTCCACGAGTTGAGATTAAAAAACCAAAAAATGTTATAGGGAAAACAACTGTTGCAAGCATTCAATCTGGATTATATTTTGGTTATATAGGTTTAATAGAAAAAATCATTTTTCATATGAAAAGGGAGTTGGGGGAACAGACAAAAGTAATCTCAACAGGTGGAATAACTGATGAAATCACACGCCAAATAAAAATAATAGATTATCAAGACCCTTATCTTACCTTAGAGGGCTTGAGAATAATTTATGAAAGAAATCAATAAAGAAAAAAAATACTATCAGGAAATTGCGAAAAGATTTTTTTTCTGGACAGGAAAAGGGCCCTTTTTATCCTCTAAGGACATGACATTAATTGATTTCTGGAGGGATAAAAATATCCCCTTAAATATTGTACTTGAAGCAATAGACGAGGCATTTGAAAATTTAGAGCCCAAAGCTTTAAGAAAAGAGATTAAAACTTTATATTTTTGTAATAAAAAAGTATTGGATGCTTACAGAAGATATCTTGAAAGAAAAATTGGGTTGAAAGGAAAAAGTGTAGGTAAAAAAGAGAAATTTGAGAATGCTTTGAAGGAAATAAATCTTTTCTTAAATAATCTTCCAAAAGAGCTTGAATTTTTAAGATCAATATATGAAAAGGGTTTAAAATTAATCAAAATGAAAAAGGAGGAAGAACTCGAAGATCTAGATAATGAAGTTGAATTTTTAATATTCTACAATTATAAAGATAAATTTAATAAAATAAACGAAAATGATGATATTTTAAAAAGAAAGATAACAAAAGAAATACGGAAGAAATATAAAATACCTTATCTATCCCCTTTTTATTACTGAATTAGGCTTCTAAAAAATTCTACAATTATTGCATAATCTAAATCACCATTTACTTTATTTTTTATTGCCTGATAAATCTCTTTGGTAAGGGCTCCAAGAAAAAGGGGGAAATTCTTTTCCTTTGCCGTCTCTACCATATAATTTAAGTCCTTAAACATCAAATTAAGGGAAAATTGCGTGGAATAATCAGCCTTCATCATTTTTGGTCCCTTAAATTCTATTAAAGGGCTTTTAAATGCTCCTGAAGAAAGAACCTCAATAAGAGCAGAAACATCAAGACCAACCTTCTCTGCAAAACAGATTCCTTCTCCCAAAATTGCAGCAAAAGTTGCGCCTATAATATTGTTAATCAATTTGGCGTAAGAACCATTTCCATTGGGTCCCATATATATAATTTTTTCACCAAGAGCTTTAAAAACTTCGAGGTTTTCCTCATAAATTTTTTTCTCTCCACCAACCATTATTGCCAAGGTTCCCTGCTCTGCAGCCCATGTGCTTCCAGAAACAGGAGCATCAAGAAAATGGAATCCCTTTTCCTTTGCTTTTTCAGATAGCTCAATAGAAACTCGGGGCAATATTGTACTCATATCAATAAAGACAGTTCCAGGACGGGCACCATTAAATGCACCATTTGGGCCCATTAATACCTCCCTAACAGCTTCATGGTCGGTTACTATAGTTATAACAACATCAACTTCCTTTGAAAGCTCCTCAGGACTTGAAGCTACTGGAACACCTATTTTTTTAAAGTCTTCTGTTTTGCTTGGGGTCCGATTGTAAACAATTAACTGGAAGCCTTTTTTAAATAAATTTTTTGCCATAGGTTTTCCCATAAGGCCGAGACCTATGAATCCAATTTTTTTCATTTCTGACTCCTTTTTTTAGTTTTTTTTATATCATTTAAAATCCAGTTAACAGCGTCTAAAAGATTCTCTGCAATATAGGCAGGTGAAATTCCTGCTTCTTCTAATTGAAAATTTGCGCTTTTACCAAATCCAGTTAATACAAGTATGCTTTTAGCTCCAATATTTAATCCAAAAAGTATATCGTCCTTTTTATCTCCTATCATATATGATTTTTTCAAATCTATATTGAACTCTTTTGCGGCTTTTTCAGCCATACCTGGTAAAGGCTTTCTACATCCACAGGTATTCGATGGATCAGGAGAATAATGTGGACAATAATAAATAGCATCAAAATATGCGCCATGATGATTAAATACTTCCTGTAATTTTTTATGAATTTTTATTAAATCTCCTTCTGTAAAAAATCCCCTTGAAACTCCTGATTGATTTGTTACAATAATTGCTAATAATCCTGCCTGATTTATTTTCCTTATTGCCTCGTAACTAAAAGGATAAATCCTTATCTGATTAAAACTGGATGGATAGCCAACGTCTTCATTAATTGTTCCATCCCTATCTAAAAATACTGCAATTTTTTTCATTCAAGTAACTCCTTACTTATTTCAAAAACCTCTTCCGGTTTTATACTTTTCATGCATTTATGGTCAACAGGACAATCCCGATATTTACAGGGCGCGCAGGGAACCTTTTTCTGAATTATTTTAAAAGGTGGATAAAATGGCGAAGTCCTTTCTGGATCGGTGGGTCCAAACACAGCGATAACTGGTATTCGAAGAGCATTTGCGATGTGCATTGGGCCAGAATCATTTGAAATGAATAAATTACATTTACTTATCAGAGCAATTAATTCCTTTAAAGTAGTTTTTCCGATAAAATTATGTATTTTCCCATTCTCCCTTTCAATCTCAGAGATTCTATTATTCAAAAGATTCTCCTTTTTACTTCCAAAAATGAATACCTCTGCATCTAATTCCTCAATAAATTTAATTGACAATCTAACAAAATGCTCTACAGGCCAATTTTTTGCTGACCCATAAAAAGACCCTGGATTCATACCGACAATCAATGAATTAGAAGAGATTTTTAGTTTTTTTAATAATTCCTCAACCCAGTTTAGTTCTTCTTTCCCGACCTTTAAACTAAATGAAATGTTTTGAATTTTTAAACCTAAATTTTCAATTAGATTTAGATAATAGTAAACCTGATGTTTCTTAAATTCTTTTAATTTTATACTTCTCGTTAAAAATATACCTCTTCCTTCATTTGCGTAACCCCATCTTTCAGGAATCTTAGAAAGAAAAAAAAGAAAGGCAGAGGAAAAGGAATTTGTGAAGAGAATACCAATGTTGAATTTTTCTTTTTTTAATTTCTGAATGTTATTATAAAAATTTGAAATAGAATTATCTTTCGAGAGAGGAATTATACCACTTAAATCTTCATTATTAGAAAATAGGTCTTTTAACCATTCTCGAGTAGCAACCCATATTTCTGAATCCGGAAAATTTTTTTTTATACTTTGAATTGCAGGAAGACTCATTACACTATCACCAATCCAGTTAGGTACTCTAATGACTATTTTCATTATTATCTTGGAAGAAATTTGAAATAAATTTTAAATTTTCATTGGCATTAAAACATATTGATAACCTACATCTTCTTTTTCTCCAGGTTGTATCAGAACTGCACTGTTTTCATCTTTTATCTCAAAACGAATTGTTTCACTTTTAACTGCATTTAAAAAATCCAGGATATATTGAGAATTAAAAGCGATTTCAAGATTCTGGCCGCTGAAATTCACATTGATTATATCTCTTGCTTCTCCTATTTCTGGATTAGAAGTGTAAAGTTCAAGCTGATTACCTTTAATTGTAAATTTTACTCCCCTTGACCTTTCGCTTGAAAGAAGAGCAACCCTTTTCAGAGAAGTAATTAAATCATCTCTTGATAATGTTAAAATATTCTCATTATTTTGTGGAATAACTGCTCTAAATTCAGGAAATGTTCCTTCTATAATTCTTGAAATCAAAGTCCTTTTACCTACTCTAAAAAACAAATTATTAGTATCAAAATCAAATTCAATTTCTTCATCGTCTATTTTTCTTAATTCATTAAGAGCTTTTTTTGATATGATAACCTGAATTTCCTCAGGTAGATTAAAATTAACATTTTCTTTAACAAAAGTATAAGCTAAACGGTGGCCATCAGTACTAACAAGTTCCCATGAATCATTATTCAAAATCATTAGTGCACCATTTAAATAATATCTCTGCTCCTGAGTAATTGCGAAATATGTTTTATCAATCATTTTATGAAGAGTTTCAAGAGATAATTTTATATTCCTTTGAAAATTGGGTAGAGGAATTTTAGGATAATCTTTTACAGATAAACTTGAAATTTTAAATTCACTTACACCACTTTTTATTTTTACCAGTCCACCTTCATTTGTAACTTCAAAAGAAACATCTGTTTCATCCGGTAAAGATCTGATAATTTCATAAAATTTCTTTCCATTTATGGTTATCCCACCCTGCTCTTCTATATCAGCTTCGCAAGAGGTAATCATTCCAACTTCAAGATCAGTTCCTATTAATTTAATTTCCTTTTCTTTAGTCTCTATTAAGATATTAGCAAGAATTGGAAGGGTATTTCTTTTTTCCACAATTCCTTGTAAAAGTTGAAGTTCGGGAATTAATAATTTTTTTTGAACTGTAAATTTCATTTTATCACCTTCTTCTTATTTTTATTATTATTTATCTATTTATTTTTAGAACAAATTAATAATAAAGTAAACCCTTTTTTTGTTGAAAATCCTAAAATTTATTTATATTCATAAGTTTAGATAGTTGAAAATTATTTTCAAATCCTGTGAAAATCATCTGAAATAATTTAAAAACTCATTAATCATTTTATCAAATTTAGAGTCAATATTTCTCAACTCTGAAATTTTCTTAATTGAATGTAAAACCGTTGTATGATGCTTATTTCCAAATTTTTTACCAATTTCAGGTAATGAGGCATTCGTTAATTCCCTTGCCAGATACATTGCTATTTGACGTGGAAATGCAATATGAGGGGAGTTATTTTTTGATTTTAAGTCTGATATTTTTAATTTAAATTTTTGACTGATAAACTTCTGAATTTTTTCAATTGTGATTAATTTTTCTTCTTCGGGTAATATATTCCTTAGCGCTTCTTTTGCTAAATCCAAACAAATCTTTGTACCTTTTAAAGAAGCATAGGCAATTACTCTTCTTAAACACCCCTCTAATTCTCTAATATTTGAATGAATCTTATTTGCAATATATAAAGCAACATCTTCAGGTAATTTTACATTTTCCAACTCTGCTTTTTTATATAAGATAGCAATTCTTGTCTCAAGATCAGGCGGTTTTAAATCTGCGATAAGACCCCATTCAAATCTTGAAAGCAATCTTTCTTCTAAATTCGGAATTTCTCTTGGAGGACAGTCGCTTGAAATAACTATTTGCTTTTGGGCATCATATAAATGATTGAATGTATGAAAAAACTCTTCTTTTGTTCTTTCTCTTCCTGATAGGAATTGTATGTCATCTATTAGTAAAATATCAACACTTCGATATTTTTTTCTGAATTCTAAGATTTTTCCATGCTGTAAATAATTTATTAATTCATTCATAAATTTTTCAGTAGTAATGTAAAGTAGTTTTACAGATGGCGATTTTTTTAAAATATAATGGCCTATGGCATTCATTAAATGAGTTTTCCCAAGCCCAACTCCTCCATAAATATAAAAAGGATTATAAGCTTTAGCAGGATTCTCAGCAACAGCTAGAGATGCAGCATGGGCAAATTGATTGCACGAACCGACTACAAAATTTTCAAAGGTATAATTAGGATTTAAATTCGGGTGAATTAAAGACCCCGCCTCTTTTCTTCTTTTAATAGGGTCCTTTCTCTGGAATTTTGCTTCCTCTTCAAAGATATATCTGAAATCTAATTTTTCTCCTGTTAATTCTTCTATTGTTCTCTGAATCAAAAGGGAATAATGAAGTGTTAGCCATTCTTTAAAATATGAATTTGGAACTTTAATGAATAATGTATTTTCATCCCTCCCAATATATTGTGTAGGTTCAAACCAGGTTTGGAAACTGTGAGAATCTATTTTCTCTCTTATCTTTTTCTTTATTTTCTCCCAAAGATTATTATCCTTATCTTCCATGTTTCCTCAAATTTTCCACAAATATTTCCACAAAAATGAGAAAATAAGCTTTAAATTTATCTAAGACAGTTGTTAATATACCATCACACTTTAAAGATTGCAAGAATTTTTTTGCCTAAAAAATTAATTTATTTGTTAGTCGGAAGATTGCTGTTCTAAAAGATTAAGAAGAGCAGGAGAATCCCTCCATTTCTCTTTTACAGCAACTTTTAAATCAAGAAAAATTTTCTTCTGGAGAATAAATTCAAGCTCCTTACGAGCCTGGATTCCAATTGTTTTAATTAGATTTCCTTTATGCCCTATTATTATTTTTCTATGCGATTCTTTTTCAACAAATATTGTTGCTGCTATATAAATTAAATTATTTCTTGGTTCCATTTTCTCCACCAGCACGGCAGTAACATAGGGAAGTTCGTCTTCAGTATGATGGAGAACTTTTTCTCGTATAATTTCAGAAACCTGAAATTTTAAAGATTGATCTGAAATCATATCCTCAGGGTAAAGTTTTTCTCCTTCGGGTAAATATTCATAAATTTTCTCTTCGAATATATCAAGATTTGTTCCTTTTAAAGCAGAAATGGGAATAATTTCTTTAAAATCAAGTAAATCCTTGTAATGGTCTATTATCAAAAGGATCTTATCTTTTCCAATTAAATCAATTTTATTAATCAGCAAAAAACAGGGAGTCTTCACTTTTTTAAGTGTATTGATAACAAATTCATCTCCTTTTCCATATTTCTGAGTTGCATCGATAATCAATGCTAATAGATCACAGCTTTCAAGAGATGAATAGACATAACTCATCATTTTTTCATTTAGTTTAAAGAGGGGTTTGTGGATACCAGGATTGTCAACAAAAATTATTTGCCCTTTTTTCGTTGTTTTTATCCCAAGTATTCTATTTCGTGTTGTCTGAGGTTTATTAGAAATTATTGCAATTTTTCTCCCTAGCATATTGTTTAACAGAGTAGATTTCCCTACATTAGGACGTCCGATTAAAGCGACATATCCTGATTTATATTTCTTCTCGTTCATTTTTGTTGCCCTGATTCTTATCCGATTTTTTTATCCTCACTCTCCTGATTCTTTTTTCATCAACATCAAGAATTTCAATTTCCAGCCCCTTAACATTAACAATTTCTCCTTTTACAGGCAATCTATTTAATGTATGGGTAATTAATCCTCCAATTGTATTATATTCTCTATCTTCCAGCTCAACCTGAAAAATCTCTTCTAGCTCTTTTATCTCGGTGTCACCTTTCACCAGATAACTGCCTGATGTTTCATTAATTATAGCCTCGGTTTCCTCATCGTATTCATCTTTAATCTCTCCAACTATTTCTTCCACAATATCTTCCATTGTAACCAGCCCTGACACACCTCCATATTCGTCAACCACAATAGCGAGCTTTTGTCTTCGTCGCTGAAATTCTTTTAATAACTCGGAAATATTCATGGACTCAGGGACAAAAAAAACAGGTCTTATGAGAGGTGTTATTGGAGATTTGGAATATTTGTCTCCCCAGAATTTTAATAAATCCTTTGCCAGAATAATTCCCTCTATGTTATCTATTCTGTCTTTATATACAGGGATTCTTGAATGCTTAACCTTGAGGATAAAATCCTTTAGTTCTTTGATGGTAGCATCTCTTTTTATACATGCCATCTCAACTCTGGGAGTCATAATTTCCTTAACAAGAGTGTCTCCAAATTCGACCACACTCTCTATCAATTCTCCGTCCTCCTTTTCTATTATTCCCTCCTGTTGTCCCTCGCCTATGAAAAGTCTTAATTGTTCTTCAATATCACCCTCAATCTTGCTTTCTTTAATTTTAGGCTTTAAAAATCTTAAAACAAATAATAGGGGAGTAATAAGCGATACAATTATTTTAACGAAGGGTAGAGATAAATTAAGACTTGCTTCTCTATTAAAAGAAATGAATAGCCTTGGTAAAAATTCAAAAAATAAGATGTATATCCCAAGAGAACTCAAAATTAGAAACCAAATCCATCCTTTAGTTTTAGGGAAGACTGTGAAAAGTAAGATAAAAAACAATAACTGAGCAAACCTGTTCAATGTCTTAAGAGAAAAAGTTATATCCTCGTATTTTTCTATTACATTAAACTTCAATTTTTTGTTTCTCAAAAAATGAGAAAGTGAAATTCTAGAAAAGGAGTGGAAGGAAATTTCAAAAAAGGAGATTATGAATGCAACTATAAAGAAGAAAATACAGAATACTACCAGGAAGAAAAAAGAGTTCATAATATTCCCTCTCTAATCGATCTTTAAAAATTTTTTTTGGAGCTTTTCCTCTTCTCTTTTCATTTCACCCTTATCAGTTTCGTGGTCATAGCCTATTAAATGTAAAAAACCATGAATTGTCAATATCTCAATTTCTCTCCCAAGACCGTGTTTTGATCTGAAACACTGATTAAAAGCCTGAGGAACCGAGATAACGATATCTCCTAAATAATGAGTCCCTTCCATTGTATTTTCTTTTATAGGAAAGCTCAGAACATCCGTGAAATAATCCCTTTTTAGAAATTCCTTATTTAATTTTCTAATTGTCCTGTTATCAACAAGAGCAAGTGTTAATTCTGCGTTTTCGAGTTTGTAAAAATCAATTAAATTTTTTAATAATTTTCTTAACTTTCTTTTATTTATCCAATATTTTTTCTGCAAATCAAGTATATTAATTTTCACTTTTTAATTTTCTTTTTACTCGAATTTATTTTTTCAAATTCAAATCCAGGGTACTCAACCCTTAGATGATGAGCCCTGCTCAGGGTCTGGACAAAAGAGGAAGCGACAAGCATCAATTCCTTTAAAGTTATATTGGATTCATCCAGCTGTCCATCAACCAGATAATTGTCAAAAATGCTCTTAACCACCTTTTTGAAATTTTCAGGAGTAGGATTTTTCAGACTCCTTGATGCTGCCTCAACAGAGTCAGCAAGCATAATCAGCGAGGCTTCCTTGGATTTGGGCTTTGGACCTGGATAACGATAAATTTCCTCTCCCATCTTTTCAGCCTCAGAACCATATGTTTCCTTTGCCTTATGATAAAAATATCGCATCAATGAAGTTCCATGATGCTGTTGAATAACTTCTTTTATTTTTGAAGGGAGCTTGAGTTTATTTGCCAATTCAATCCCATCTTTTACATGATTGATTATGATTAAAGCACTCATTCGCGGTGTTAATTCCTTGTGAAGGTTTGGATTTGAAGTTTGATTTTCTATATAATATTCGGGTCTCTTTAGTTTTCCTATATCATGATAAAGTGCAGCAGTCCGGATTAAAAGAGGATTTAATTTAAGAATATTCGCAGCTTCCTCTGCAAGAGAGGCAACCATAAGCGAATGATGATATGTTCCTGGAGCCTCCAAAGCCATTTGGCGAAATATAGGTAAATCGAGATTACACAATTCTAATAGCTTTACATCAGTTACTATACCATAAATATATTCAAATAAAGGAAAAAAAGATGTTGCAAGAATTGAGGCAAATATTGCACCAAGAGAACTCATTAATAACTCTCCAAGGAATAAACTACTCAGTTCAAATTTGCCTCCAATTAGGCTCAGGGAAGTTATAATAAACAAATTCACTGGAGTTATTACAAATACTCCTGCTTTAAAGAAGGAAGCTTTTTTCTTTGATTGGTAATACTTAATTCCATAAATTCCCGCCAGACAGCTGATGAAGCTAAAAATTGCAAGCTCAAAATTCCCCTTATATAAATAACCAACAACAATGGCATTAAGGATTGAAAACAAAATAGCTAATTGAGGGTTAGTAAGAAAAGCGAATAACAAAGCACCAAGGGCGTAAGGGAGAATAAATCTATAAGTTTCCACGATATTAAAAGGAGAGAAACTTGTATTCTGGCTTATTAAATTGGTCAGAAAAATAAAGAATTTGTAAAAAATCACACTTAGAACTAGTATAGGACCAAACATTAAAAATCTACTGACCAATTCATTTATGTTCAGCGTAGATTTTACATAAAACCATAGAGCTATGAATAAAAAGCTTAATTGAAGGAATATGCCTGTTAAATTTATCAACCAGCTTGGTTCTCTTCTTAAATTTAAATTTACAGCCTTTATTAATTTAACTGTTTCTGGTGATGCTTCATCCCCTTTTCTTATAATTATTTTTCCCTTTTTCAAATTATAATAAACAGGCTCAGCGGATGATGCAGCCAGACTTTTTCGGGCTTCAGTTTCTGCTCTGTCGTATCTAACATTTGGGATGAGAAAAAGATTAGCAAGCGTTTTCAATAACTTCTTTTCCTCTTCTGTAATACTTAAATTTTCAACCTCTGTATTGATCTTATTTTTTGCCTCTTCAAGATCAAGGATGTCATTTATTTTAATATTTTTTTCTCTATTTTTTTCAAAAACAAGTGTCAATCCTTTTTCTTTTTCTCCATGAGTGAGAAGTTCTTTATTTAAAACAACACCTGTTAAATAGACTTTTTTTATAATTTCAATTAATGTTTCCTCTATCGAGGGGTCAAATTTAAGACGGATTAATATTTTAATTTCATCTAAAGGTAAATCAATTTTGAAATTTTCCTGCAGAATTTTTCCCACTTCTTGAGGTTTTTCACTGTTTTTTATAATTTTTTCTCTTCCATATTGAAACAAATTTCTTATATCATTTATGGTGTTCTTGAGAACAGATGAGTCGAAATAATATATTGGAAGAACAGATTCTATCGCCTCCTTTCTTCTCCTCTCTGTGCCTTCTTTGTCCTGTATAGTCATATTAATTGGAGCTGTTATATCGCGAGGTGCTATTTCTCCAACTTTTAGTTCAGGGAGAGCGCGAGTTGGCAAATATGTCAGAAGATAACTTAGAGCCAGAATACTTGTAAAGGTGACTATAATTACAAGAGAAATCTGTTTGCGACTCAAACCTTTAGAGGGCTTTTGGGTTGTTTCTTTTTGGGGAGAGCGAAGGTGAATTTTAAAGAGTTTTATATTGGTAAGGTTTTTGAAGGAGAGAAAACTCATTTTTTAACTGAAGGAGGGAGAGATGTTTTTTTTGTAGGTTTTTCCTTTATTCTATCGTATGCTTGAATAATTTTTTGAACAAGGGGGTGACGAACTACATCCTTTTCATTGAAATAAACAAAAGCAATTCCCTCTATGTCTGAAAGTAATTGAATAGCCTGAAGAACTCCAGATTTTTTAGGTTGAGGGAGATCGATTTGAGTAATGTCTGCAGTTACTACTGCCTTTGAATTAAATCCTATTCGAGTTAAAAACATCTTCATTTGTTCCTGAGTAGTATTCTGCGCTTCATCAAGAATTATGAAAGCATCGTTTAAGGTTCTTCCCCTCATATAAGCAAGCGGAGCTATTTCAATTATTCCCCTTTCAATAAGTCTCGTTGCAATTTCAGTATCAGAGAGATCAAAGAGAGCATCATATAAAGGTCTTAGATATGGATTTACCTTCTGATAGATATCTCCTGGCAGAAATCCAAGTTTTTCTCCAGCCTCAACTGCTGGTCGGGTTAAGATGATTCTTGTGACTTCTTTATTATTAAGTGCATTTAATGCAAGAGCCATTGCTAGATAGGTCTTTCCTGTACCAGCAGGACCAATCCCAAATACTAAATCATATTTTTTAATTGCCTGAATATAATACTGCTGATTTATACTCTTTGGTTTTACAGATTTACGAGTCAAATGAAGTGTGGAAAGAGGGAAGAAATTCCTTAAATCGCGAGAACTATCTTCTTTCAGCAGATCCAAAGCAATATGAAAATCGTCCTCTTTCAATGAATACCCTTCATTAATCAATTCCATGATTTTGTCAAAGTAGACCTTAGCAAATTCCACATTCTTATCAGGACCATCTATAAAGACCTTATCTCCTCTAATAACCAAATTAACCTTTAACTTTTTCTCTATTTTTCTTAAATTGCGGTCAAGAACACCAAAAAGAGCATGATTTGTTGGATACGATTCTAAGATTTTTTCCATTTTTTATTTATTAAGGATACGGTACATCTTCTGTTAGAAAAATTAACATTTTTTAATACCATTGTCAAGTTATTATAAATTCTTCAATTTAACTTATTTTTAGGTATCTCAGAGCCAATGAGATTAACCAAATTGGAAACACAATAACACCGCCCAATCCAGCCGCAATATCTATCATCGGACCAATATGTGTAAGTGTTCCTATAAAAACAAACTGCAAAACAATACCACCAAACATGCCAATATAAGCTATTGATACAGGTAAAAATTTAGAGCGAATAATCAAATAATTCCAATAAAAAATATGAATACCAACGAGAGTAAAAGCAATTCCATAAGGTTCAAGTCGGTCAATTCCCTGTTGCAGTATAAAAGCCTTTAGTGTTTTTCCATAAAAGTTGAATTCTCCTGCAATACGGATGGCATTGTAATGCATTCTTGAAAAATCTAAAGCAATTAAAGCAAGCCCTAAAAGTGCCCAAATACGGGTTATTTTAAATAAAAATGAATTTGTCTCTTCAATCCGAGCACAAAGAACAATGCCCATAAAGAGTAGGCATGCGACAATAAATGCCCCGTAATGAATATGGAATGCTGTTGCATTTTTTGATAATGAAATGAAGAAATCAGAAGTTATACCGCGAGCAAAATGCAATTGTTCGGGTGGCATTAGGAAATGGGTTATGCCTGTTATTATAAAACCTATTGCACTCAAAAAAGAAAATAATCCAAGAATTTTATTATTTTCCATAAAAACTCCTTTTTATTTAAATGTTATATTCAACTCTACAAATATTTACTCGACTATTGTGAGTTCTCTTAAGACATTAAAAGCTTTGTCAATCTTTTCTGCTATGAATAAAACGTATCGAATATCAACATTTATGCTTCGAGTTAATTTGGGATCAAAGTAATAATCGCTATACATTGCTTCATAATTTCCATCAAAAAGAAGTCCAATTAGTTCTCCCTTTCCATTTAGAACTGGGCTTCCAGAATTTCCGCCAGTGCTATCATTAGTTGTCAGGAAATTAACAGGGATATCGTTTATATATTTATCAATATAAACTCCGAAATCTTTGTTCTTATAAGCTTCAAGAAGTTTTTTAGGGCAATCAAAAGGTTCTTTTCCTGTGTGTTTTTCTACCACGCCTGTTAGAGAAGTTATATAATGATATTTTACAGCATCTCTTGGAGAATAGCCCTTTACTTGTCCAAAATTGAGTCTTAAGGTTCCATTCGCATCTGGATAAAGTGGAATCTTTTTCCAAGTCTCAAGTCCTTCGATGTACACAGGCATTAATCTTGACAAGGCTCCAGAGAATTCTTTATCTTTCCTGTTAAGAAATTCTCTTTCTTTTTCAAGCTCGTTTGCGAACTCAATGAATGGATCTTTAAGTTTCAGTAATTCATCTCTACTCAATTCAAGCATTTTAAGTCTTTCCTCAACCGACATAAGTTTTGTCTTGCTATAGAGTTCATCTAAAAATTCAGCTAAAGCTTCTTCCTTTGATTTTTTACCTCTTTTTTCTAATATCTTTTCAAGTGCTTCAATTTTCTGTTCTGAAGGTAATTCTAAAGCTCTTTTCAAGAAGTATTCGAGCATTTTTTTGTCAGCTTCAGGGACAAGACTTCTCTGTGCTACTTTCATACGCAATTTAATTCTTTCATAATCTCTTTCCTGATAGCCAGGCTCTCTGTCAATATCTTTTTTCTGTTTTTCAATAGACCATTTATTTATTCTCAGGGCAAAGCTAAGCATTTGACTTCCGAAGGTCATCCATCTTATAAATGTGCTTTTTTTTCTAATATTTTCGTATTTTTTATAAATTTCTTTTAATTCTGAGAATACTGGGCCATATTTATTCTCAAATTCAGGATTGCTCTTTAAAAATTCAAGAAATGCTTTCTCCTCTTCTTTCTTTTTCTCCACAAGTTTTGTCTTTATTAAACCTTCCAGCATACCCTGATTATTTTTTAGAACATTGTTTAAAGCCTTAATAAGGAAGGAGAGCTTCACAGCAGCAGTTTTATCCTTTTTAGAAAAATCTTCCAGAATTCTGATCATGTCGGATGCGGTTTTAATCTGGAAGGGGTATCGAAAATCTTGGTCGTATTTTAGAGCAAAGGAGGTGAGCCTTCGATAGGTTCTCCCTGGAAAACCCATTATCATTGTAAAGTCGCCTTCTTTTATTCCCTTTCTGGAGATCTTAAAGTAAACCTTTGGATGATAAGGAACATTTTTCTTGGAATATTCTGCTGGTTTACCATCCGGTCCAATATATGCTCTTAGAAAGGCGAAATCTCCTGTGTGTCTTGGCCACATCCAATTATCAATATCACCTCCATATTCACCAATTGAGCGAGAAGGAACATATACAATTCTGACATCTTTGATTTTTAAGTATTTAAAAAGATAATATTGTTTCCCATAATTCATTGAAGCAATTCTACATTCAACATCTCCTCCCTTTTCCTCCCTCTTTATAATTTCCTTTATTTTCCTTTCAATTGCCTGATATCGCTCAAAATCACTCATTCCTTTCTTGACAGCTGATAAAACTTCGTCTGTCACGTCCTTCATTGAGAGAAAAACATATGCCTGATACCCAGGAGCTGGGACTTCTTCCTCCATGGTTCGAGCCAAAAAACCTTCCTCAATATAATTTTTTTCAGGAGTGCTGATTCTCTGTACCGCACCAAATGCTACATGATGGTTAGTTATTATTAATCCATTTGGAGAAACAAAGGATGCAGTTGCTCCCATATTAATTACTGCATTTGCTAAGCCTGTTCTTTCAGGATTGTAAATTTCATCTAGGGACACTTCCAGTCCCATTTTTTTCATTTTCATGAATAGGTTTTTATCAATTTGATCCAGAAGATACATTCCTTCATCAGCTCTTAAAAGAAAGCAGAAGGAAAAGATAAAAATTATAATTAGCAAAATTACACTTTTTCTGAATTTCATTTTTTTCCTCCTTTTAAAGAAAATTATTTTTCAATCCATACATTTTTTAAAAAGGTAAAATCACCCGCTGGATAAAGTTTTACTCCCTGAACCTTTTTATTCATTATGGCTATATTATCACCGTAGAAAAGAGAAATGTATGGCAAATCCTCTGCTATAATTTTCTGAATTTGGGAATACAATTTCTTTCTTTCATTAATATCATAAGTAGTTCTCGCTCTCTCTATCAACTTATCTATGATTGGATTGTTATATCCAACTCGATTAGCACCTTTTGGAGGAAGGTTTCTAGAATGAAAAAGGTTATAAAAAATATCAGGGTCTGAAACGCCTATCCACCTCAATGAATAAATCTGAAAATTTCCCTTAATTATATCTGAATAGAAAGTGGCAAATTCATAGGATTTAATTTCAACATCAATCCCTACTTTTCTGAGATTATCCTTTATAATTAATCCCAATTGCCGGCCAAATGATGAATTTGATGTTTTATAAACAATTTTGAATCTCGGTTTTCTTCCTCTCTGGGGATATCCAGCCTCATCAAGTAATTTCTTTGCTTTCTCCGGATTATATTCATATTCCTTTAAATTTCCCTCATACGCCCAATTATTTGGTGAAAGAACACTGTTTGCAGGTCTTGCAAATCCTCTCATGATATTTGAAATTATTTCTTTCCTGTTTATGGCATGAGCTATTGCCTGACGAACTTTTTTATTCTTTAGAACAGGATCCCTTAAATTTATCCCGAGATAGTAATAAGTGGTGCCTGGTGCTGTCAGAATTTTTAATTTTTTATCCTTTGAAAGAAACCGAATTAAGTCAGGAGGAAGAACATTAAGTCCCAGATCAACTGAGCCCTTTTTCAGTTCTAGTGCTCTTGTCATAGCATCAGGTATTATTCTTATAATTAATCTATCAATCTTTGGTTTTCCTTCAAAATAATCTGGGAATGCTTCTAAAACAATTTTCTCAGAATCTAGAGATATAAATTTAAAAGGACCTGTCCCAATGGGTTTTTTATGGAAATCCTCTCCAGCTCCCTTGGGGACTATTCCTACTGTAAGATTGATGAGAAAGGACGAATAGGGGGTTTTTAAAACAAATTTAACTGTCCATTTATCTATTATCTCGACTTTCTCAAGCAAATTAAATGCCTGCTTTCTCAATGAAATGAAATTTTCATCCAAAAAACTCTGGAAAGTGTATTTAACATCTTCTGAGTCAAGAACTTTTCCATTATGGAATTTGATTCCTCTTTTGAGGTGAAAAATAAATGTTCTGTCGTTTATTCTTTCCCATTTTTCTGCAAGCAATGGCTTAAGCTCATCTCTTTCATTTCTTACTAAAAGCCCACTGAATATAATTTGATGTAATCTTTGTGAAGCAGAATCAGTTCCTACTCTTGGGTCAAGGTTGGTTGGTTGATTTTCAATTGTAATCACAAGGGTGGATATTTTATTCTGTGATATTGAACATGCGAGTAAAAGAATTAGAGTTAAAAAAGTGAAATATTTTTTCATTTACCCAGAAGTATGGAACTATGGCTAAAAAAAGTTCCAGCAACTGCCGCAGTCATTAAACAGGCTAAGGTTGCAGCTAAAAGAGCTCGAAAACCGAGACGGGAGAGATCCCTCGTTCTTTTTGGAGCAAGGGCAGAAATACCTCCTACAAAAATGGCAAGCGAAGCTATATGGGCAAATCCACACAATGCATAAGTGGTTATTACAATGGATCTTGGATTATGAATTGCTCCTTGAGCCAATAACTGGGCAAGGCTCTGGTAGGATTGGACCTCTGTTGCAACAGTCCTTTCTCCAATTACACGAGCTATCTGAATTGCATCTGAAGGAGGAACACCAATAATTAAAGTAAAAGGATAAAATATATAGCCGAGGAGCCCTCTCAAAGACCAGTCGATTTTAAGTCCAAGCCATGAATTCAGTTGGCCACCAAATACACCTAAAATTAAGTCGATCAGAGCAACAATTCCTAAGAAAGCAAGAAGAAGGGTTGCAATTCCAACAACAAGCCTGGTTCCACTATTAGCTCCGTTTATTATTGCCTCTATTAAATTACCTTCTCTTTCATAATAGGGTTTAATATCTTCACCAAGAGTTGTTGGAGTTTCTGTTTCAGGATAGATAAGCTTTGACATAACAATACAGGCAGGAGCAGATAGAACTGATGCTGATACTAAGTGACCTGCAATTGTTGGAAAGTCTTTCTGAAGTATAAAGACATAAAGAGCCATAACACTTGATGCAATTGTTCCCATTCCTGCTGTAAGAATTGTGCATAATTCAGATTTGGTCATTTCATTCAAATGAGGCTTAATTGTTAATGCAGATTCAATTCCTACAAATATATTGCTTGATACACACAGGGATTCTGCCCCTGATATGCGCATAAGTTTTGTAAAGACATAGGAAAAAATTCTAATTAAAAAGGGCATTACTTTTAAATAATAAAGGGCGCCAACAAGGGATGCGAAAAAAATGACTGTAGGTAAAGCCTGAAAAGCTAAGAAAAATCCAAGAGAGGTTTCACCAGCTTCATTTGTGGTACCAGGGGGAAGGGCTAATCTTCCGAATAGAAATTTTGTTCCCGCTGTTGCGCAATCAAGAACTTTTACAACAATATTATTAATAGCTAAAAATATTTTAGTTCCTGCTGGAACAGTGAATATAAACAGAGCAAAAAGCAATTGAAGACCAACTCCCCATATTATTACTTTCCAATTTATAATCCTTCTATTTGCTGATAAAAGCCATGCAAAAGCCATGAGCACGAAAATTCCTGCAAAACTTACCAGATTATACAATTCCATTCTTAACCTCCGTTAAGAGGCTAAAATTAAAATTCAATTTTCAAAGCACAAATGCCGAAATTTTAAATTAAATTTTTGATATTTGAATTCTATAATCTAGAGATTTTTCATCTATAGCTGAAACACCTTTTATGAGGAAAACTTTATTTCTTTTCTTTTCCCCTTTAATAATTTTTATTTTCGACTTAGGAATTTTCAGAAATCTGGAAAGGAGTGCAATTGCCTCCTGGTTGGCTAATCCTTTTTCTGGTTTTGAGACAACTTTTAATTTAAGACTCTTCGGAGAGAGGATTTCAATTGTTTGTTTTTTTGAGCCTGGTATAACTTTTACCTCCAAAAGAATTCCTTTCTCGTTGTTCATTCTTCTTTTGTAAGGAAGTCTATTTTGGGTTCTCTTTCTTCTTCTTTTCTCTGACTTTCGATCAAATGTTGAACTGAGTCAATATAATTTAGAAGTTTTACCTCAAAATCCCTTCTTATTCTCTTAAGAGATAAAATCTCCTCCTTGAGTCTTCTTACTTCCTTTGCAGATTGGTTTATAATCTCTTCTGCTTTAATTTCAGCTTCCTTAATGATTAATTCAGCTTCTTTTTGAGCATTTTTCTTTAATTCCTCGGCAAATTTCTTTGCAGCAATTAAAGTTTCTCTTAAGACACTTTCTTTTACCTGATATTCATTTAGTTTTTCTCTTAGAGACTCTATTTCTTCCTTCAATCTTTCATTTTCAAGAGCATAGAGGTCAAATTCCTCAGCAACATAACTTAAAAACTGATTTACTTCTTCTGGATCATAACCTTTAAGTTTTTTACTAAATGTTTGTTCTCTTATTTGTGAAGATGTTAATTTCATTTTCTACCCCCGATTCATTTAAATTTTAAAATTGATAATGCATAATGCCTTATTGATGCAACTATAAAATTATCTATAAAAAGAATTAAAAGTATTACAAAAATTGGGGATAAATCAATTCCTCCGAGTCTGTAAGGAGGGACAATTCTTCTGAAAGGTCTGAGAGCAGGTTCAGTTAAATAATAGAGAGTTCTTACAAGAGGATGATATGGATTTGGATAAACCCATGATAAAACTGCTCGAATTATTATAATCCACATATAAACCATGAGTGCAATATGAAGAATTTTAGCAAATGCATTTAAAAAATTTCCAAGTAGAATCATTTTATTCCCTTGGGCCAAAAATTGCTGTACCAATTCTTACCATTGTTGCCCCTTCTTCAATTGCAACTTCAAAATCGTGACTCATTCCCATTGACAGTTCTTTTAATTGGATGCCTGATATTTTCATATCATTTATTTTCTCCATAATTTCTCTTAATTTTTTGAAATAGGGTCTAACTTCTTCTGGTTCAAGGAAAGGAGGAATTGCCATTAAGCCTTTTATTTCCAGATTTGGAAGTTTAATAAGTTCCTCAAGATTTTCAAACAGCTCTTCTTCCAAAAATCCTGCTTTTGTTGGTTCTCTTCCAACATTAACCTCTATAAGACATGGCATTTTCATGCCTTCTCTTTCACAGGAATTATTAATTTTTTTTGCTAAATCCAAAGAGCTCACAGACTGAATCATTTTAAAAAGCCTAAGCGCTTTATTCACCTTATTTTTTTGTAAATAACCTATCATGTGCCACTCTACATTTTCGTCCCTTAATTCATAGATTTTCCTTTCAGCTTCCTGAACACGATTCTCTCCTATTATCTTTATTCCAGCTTTTATTGCTTCTCTAATTTTCTCAGCAGGAACTGTTTTAGTAGCTCCAACAATTTTTATCTCATTTGGAGAGCGACCTACTTTATTGCACGCAAATGCAATTCTCTCTTTTACTCTTTCAATATTTTCCCTTATATTTACATCCACTGCTTTAGAAGTTTATCAAACAAGCTAAAAAAGTTCAAATTCAGTTTTTTCGTTATTCTAACAGAACCGCCTTGTAACCGTAACAGATTATCCCAGCCTCTCCTTCGCTTCTTATTTTCCTGAACTCAACTTTTACCCTTTTCCCTATTTCTAATTCCTCAAAATCACAATCTACTATCTGAGCTAAAATTTTAACCCCATCATTTAATTCAATGATTCCAATAGCATAGGGTGATAGGTCAGAAAATTGCTCTGGAGGAACTCTTATAATAGTAAAAGAAGCTATTTTCCCCTCATCATTTAACCTTACAGTCTCAAATTCTCTGTTTTTACATTTCGGGCATATTAAGCGTGGCGGAAAGCATATGTAACCACACTTTTTGCATTTGCCCGCTTCTAATCTATATCTTTGAGGAATTTCTCTCCAATATCTCTGGGGAGTAATCATTTTTTACCTCCTTTATTCCTTTTCAAAAATATGAACAAGAGCGCTTCCCCCTGTTCCTCCCATATTTTGAGTAAGAGCTATTCTTGCGTTTTTAATCTGTCTTTCACCTGCCTCTTCTCTGAACTGTTTTACAATTTCTACAACCTGAGCAACACCAGTGGCACCTACTGGATGACCCTTTGATTTGAGCCCTCCGCTTGGATTTATAGGAATTTTACCATTTAATGCAGTTAAGCCTTTTTCTACTGCTTCTCCACCTTTTCCTTTTTCAAAAAATCCAAGAGCCTCAGTTACACAAATTTCAGCTATTGTGAAGCAATCATGAACTTCTGCGAAATCAATATCTTCAGGAGTTTTTTTTGCCATTTCATAAGCCTTTTTCGCAGCCTTCTCAGTTGCAGAAAGCCAGGTAATATCATCTCTTGAGTGAAGTGCAATGGTATCGGTTGCATGACCAGAGCCTATTATTTTTATAATCGGGTCTTTCTTAAGCTTTTTTGCTAATTCAACAGTGCAAAGAATTATTGCTGCTGCACCATCAGTTATAGGAGAGCAATCGAGAAGTCTTAAAGGGTCTGCAACAAGTGGAGATTTAAGAACATCATCAATTGTTATTTCAAAGGGATATTGAGCCAGAGGGTTTTTAGAGCCATTTTTATGATTTTTTACAGCAACCATTGCTAATTGTTCTCTTGTTGTTCCATATTTATGCATATGAGCCTTTGCAATTAATGCATAAAGACCTGGAAAGGTTACTCCATGATAACATTCATATTCTTGGTCAGCAGCTGTGCCTAAGGCAAAAGTTGCTCCACCAGTGGTTACATCTGTCATTTTCTCAACCCCTCCGACTAAAACCACATCACTTATTCCAGATGCAATATCTATAAATCCTTGGCGGAGCGCTAACCCACCAGAAGCACAAGCAGACTCGACTCTTGCGCTCGGGATTGGTGCAACTCCAAGGTAATCCGCTAATAGAGATGCAATATGTTCTTGCTCTGTGAATAAACCCGAAGACATCGAACCAATATACATTGAATCTATTCTATCAATTCCTGCATCATCTATTGCAGACAGAGCTGCTTCTATAAATATTTCTCTCAAGGATTTGTCCCAGAGTTCCCCCCATTTATTCATTCCTACTCCTATTATTGCAACTTCTCTCATATTATCCTCCTTACCCTATGCTTTTAAAATCTTACCTCTGAATTTTGCATAAGTCCCATAATCAAGATAAAATTTCTTTCCATTGATTATATCCCATGTTTTTGGAGCTTTATCCTGAACTTCTCTTATTCTTTCTGTGACTCTAAAAATGAAAGCATCGCTACCAGCTCCAGAGCCAAAGGAAACGAGTAGAATTCTGTCTCCTGGTTTTGCTATATCAAGAACAGCAGTTAAACCGAGAGGAGATGAACCAGAATAAGTATTTCCTATTTTTGGAACAAGTAATCCTGTTTCAATTTGTTCTTGAGAAAAGCCAAGCATTTTTCCAACTTTTAATGGAAATTTACCATTTGGCTGATGAAAAATCACATAACTGAAATCCTCAGCTTTTGTGCCGGTTTTTTCCATTATTCCTCTTGCTGCACCTAAAATATGTCTGAAATATGCCTTTTCTCCTGTGAATCTTCCTCCATGGCGTGGATAATGCTGATGTTCCCTTCGCCAGAAATCAGGAGTATCAGTCATAAAGGAATATGTAGCTTCAACCTCTGCAATAATATTGTCTTTTCCAAAAATGAAAGCTGCAGCGCCTGCTGATGCTGAATACTCTAAGGCATCTCCTGGTGCTCCTTGGGATGTGTCTGCTCCTATTGCTAATCCATATTTTATTTCTTCTGATTTAACCAAGCTGTAGCATACATGCATTGCTTCTGTTCCAGCTTTACATGCAAATTCAAAATCAGCACAATAAACTTCTGGAGTTGCACCAATAGCCTCTGCTACTATTGTTCCTGAAGGCTTTACTGCATAAGGATGTGATTCTGAACCAACATAAACTGCTCCAATTTCCTTAGGATTTATTCCTGCTCTTTTTAAAGCATTTTTTGATGCCTCAACAGAAAGGGTAATTGTGTCCTGATCCAAATAAGGCACTGATTTTTCTTCAAGCCTTAGCCCCTTTTTGTAACTCGGAGCATCAGCTCCCCAAACTTTTGCAATTTCTTCAACCTTAATTCTGTATCTTGGGATATAGGCTCCGTAACCCACTATACCTACCATCCTTAACCTCCTTTTAAACATTCATTAACATCTTAATATATTTTACCCTTGGTTTTCCTCCTTAAATTTAACCAATACATGACTTATAGTCAACTTTTCTTTGACATCATGAAATTTTTTAATATAATTTTTTACAAAAATTAAAACTTTTTAAGGAGCGAATAATGGGAAATAAAGAAGATAGAAACCCTTCAGGATTACTTTTTGTAGCTTCTATGTTCATAGGAGCAGGTATTGGTATGTTATTTGGTAGGGTGGAAGTAGGAGGAGCAATCGGAATGGGTGTAGGTTTTCTTCTAATGGCTTTTATCAGAACAAAAACCGAACCTTTGGAAGTGAAAATTCCATCTACTCTTTCAGGTTATTTTCTAATTCTTCTTGGTTTAGCTTTTATAATAGGTGGAGTTGGCTCAATTTATTTTCCAGATTTTATTTATTCATATGGGATAAGCATTTTTGTTATTCTTTTGGGACTTGGATTTCTTGTATTTGGATGGAAAATCATTAAAAAATGAAATCAAAGATTAACTTTCAAATCGTCATTTAGAAGATAAACTCTATCAGGTGGAACAAATTCAGTTGAAATGGCTTTTATCCTTATTCCTTTTCTGTAAACTTCCTTCAGTAAATCTGAGAATTCAGGATCTATTTCCCTGAAAGGTTCGAATATGATCGCATCAGGTCTCTGAACAATAAAAACAATAATTGATTCTATGCCCATCTCTTTCATTTCAATAAGTGCTTTTAAATGCCTTTTTCCCCTTTCAGTTGGTCTATCTGGAAATTTTGCGATTCCATTCTCTACATGGGTGCAGGATTTCACCTCAACCAGCAGTTCTTTATCATTAGGAGTTTTTAATGAAAAATCAATTCTTCCGTATTCAGGAATTAATTTTTCCGTGTTCTTAATATCAAAGTCTTTGAATTCGGGTATGAGTTTTTTTCTGATAATATTTTCAAATATTGTGTTTGCAAAATTTGAATTAACAGTTACATAAAAATTATTTATTTTAATTGCGAAAGCATTATAATGGGTCTTCCTGTTTTTCGATTTCTCAAAGGTGCATAATATTTCTCTTCCTCTCTCTAAAACAGTGCTCAATTTTCCTGGATTGGCTAAATAAACTCTTTCTCTATTTGAATTATTAAGCTTAACTAAAAGTGTAAATCTGTTTAATCTTGAGAGAACAATTCCTTTAATAAAAGGTTTATTGTATTTTAAAATCAGCTTGGATTCATTCAACAGGAATTTCCTCTCCTTTTATTTTTCTTGGCCACTCGATTTCAATCAGTCCAGGCTTCACGAGTCGAACCTTAATTTCTTCTTTTTTTATTTCTGGGTCAATTTTGATTCTAAGAATATGAGTATCTGAAGTTCGCGAGTATCTGATAAATTTACCCAATCCATGCATGCTTATTCCCAATGGTCCGATTTTAATTCCAAAATCTTCCCAAAAATCTTCAAAATCCCACATTTTCTCCCTCCTTATAGATTAAATAATACAATATTTCTTGACAATATGCACAAAATACCAATATTCTTAAAGGAGGAAAAGGAGAATAAAAATGAAAATCGGAATGATGACTTTATGGAATGCTGCAAATGGACCTTCTATTCATGCAGAATTGATTGGGAGAGCTTGGGTGAAAATGGGGCATGAACTTAAAGTTTTCTCTTCGATTAAACATCCTGATGCGAGGCCAACTGGTCAGGAAGATGAAGATTTTGTGATAAGACATTTTATAGTTGATAATGTCGTACCAGTTACCAGAGCTTCCTGGTTTGATCCCTCTCCTCTTTTGGATGAGGACTATGAAATTTTTGTTGCTCAAAATGTTGAAAGATTACCCGTTGAGAGACTTCTGGAATTATTTCCAAAAATTAAGGAAAAAGCAGTTACTGTCCAGATTGTTCATGAAGGAAAGCCTTCCGAGGACCCTCTTTATTACAAATTTAACTGGGATGCCATTGTCTGCTTTGATGAAAGATATAGAGAATATCTACTCGAGTTTTTTCCTCTGAACAAAATTAAAATGATACCATATCCCTATCATCCTTTTAAACTCGGGGATAAGAAAAAAGCAAGAGAAAAACTTAATTTACCTCTAGACAAAAAAATTGTCTTTTCATTTGGATTTCGGACAGAAAATGTTTTGGATGTTTTGCCCACATTATCATCCATTGAAAAGGATTATCCCCTGAAATACTTAGTCGTTGCAAATTCTGAGAGCGAGACACGATTGTTATATGAGGTGAAAGAAAAATATGATTTTTTGGATATAAGGGTGAGAGCAATTCCCCTGGATGAGCTTTATACTTATTTACATGCCTCTGATGTGCTATTGGTTCACAGAGAATCCTCAAAATATAAAGCAGTGGTTTCTAGCACAATATGCCAGGTTCTTGGCTCTGGTTGTCCAGTTCTTTTTCATGAATCAAATTATGTGGAAAAGCATGGAGATGAGATAATTAAATATACTGATTTTGAGGATATGAAAAATAAAATGATTCAGATTTTTAATGGAGAATTTGATTTAAATGAAAAAATAGAGGAATTTCTCAAGGAACATAATGCAGAGAAGATTGCTGAAAGATATATAAATTTATTTAAAGAGTTACTCTCAGTGCGTAAGAGGGGAATATAAATGCTACTGGAAAACAGTTTTAAAGACTTTGGAAAGGGGCAGATTTTATCCTTGAAAAATGGAGAGCTTATTTTCAAATTAGACTCATTTAAGGAAAATCCTATTATTAAACCACAGGATATAGGTCTTCTCTGGTATGAAAATGGAACAAGAAAAATAGGAGCGGTTTTTAATAGTGGAGCTGAAATCTTTAATGATAAAATTATCCTGACCCCGCGATGTCATAAAGGCTATTACAAAAGCAAGTTTTTTGATGAGAAACTCGGGATCGAGCGTTTCTGTTTAGAAAACTACATTTCAGAAGTATGGCCATTGATAAGTGAAGATGGAGTCCATTTTAAGAGATTTAACAACCTTGTGATTCGAGGAGATGGGACAGAACATAAGGATTTTACCTATGGAATAGAGGATATTCGTATTATAAAGGTGGAAGAGAAATATCTTTTAGTAGGGTGTGGAAAAGTAAAACCTCCTTTTAAAGGTGAAAAGGCTGATAGAATTGCAATATATTCAACTGAGGATTTTAAAGATATTAAATATCATGGTATTGTGAAATCTTTTGATTCCCGCAATGCTGTTTTATTTCCTGAGCCAATAAATGGAAAATATTTTATTCTTCTCCGTTTTTATCCTAATATTCATCTCGATTATCTCGAAGGTGGATTGGAACAATTATTAAATCCTTCTAAATATGAAAAATACTGGGGAGAAATTTATAGGAGAAGAGAAGAAACCCTTCTATTAGAAGCTGGAGAATTTCCCCATGAAAGGGAAAAAATTGGTCCAGGTCCTCAGATTGTTAAGACAGAAAAGGGATGGCTACTTATTTATCATTCTGTAGGCGAAATTAGTGAAGAAATTTGTGAAATTTATGGAGTAAAAAAGAGAATCGAAAGGGGATACTCGGTCTGTGCTGCTCTTTTAGATTTGGAAAATCCAAAAAAAGTTCTCCGTAGAACAAAATATCCAATTTATATTCCATCAGCGCCCTATGAATTATCCGGGAATGAGGAATATCCTGTTGATGTTCCATATGTTGTTTTTCCAACAGGCGCTATTGTGAAGGGAGATAAACTTGTGTTATATGCAGGTGCTGGAGATAAATATATAATTCTTCTCAGCTGTGATATCAAAAATTTAGTTGAATATTTATGGAATTACTGTAAATAAATCCTTCGATTTACACCTCTCTCATTAAATTGACATTGATTTTTTAATCTGATATAAAGGGGGAAGATTTTATGAAAAATAGAAAATCCTCGAGTTCAAGGAAAAAATCTTCTTTAAAATCCTTTCTCACTGAATTGAGGGAAAAAAGAATTATTGAAATTTTGGCTGGTTTTATTGGTGGTGGATGGCTTATTTTAGAATTTGTTCACTGGATTCTTATTGACCATTATCGCTTCCCTGAGGAGTCTCTGGATATTACGCTTGTAACTCTTATTGGGATTTTAATCTGCACCTTGATTTGGCGTTTATATAGTGTATTAGATAAAAAAGTTAGAAAAATTAAAATGGAATTAATTTTGATTCCATTGATCATAGTAGCAACGGTTCTATTTGACACTTATATCTTTTTTCAAATAGGCGAACCTGAATTTGAAGCTGTTGCTGAGTCTAAGTGGAAGAATTCGATTGCTGTTTTACCCTTTGCAGATATAAGCCCGAGAAAAGATCAAGAGTATTTTTGTGATGGAATTACAGAAGAACTCATTAATACCTTAAGTAAAATTAATGACTTAAAAGTTGTAGCAAGAACCTCAGCCTTTTCTTTCAAGGGTAAAGAAATGGATATTCGAGAAATCGGGAAAAAGTTAAATGTAGCAACAATTCTTGAGGGAAGTGTGCGCAAAGCTGATAATCGTCTAAGAATAACGGTCCAATTAATTAATGTTGCTAATGGTTACCATATTTGGTCCGAGGTATTTGAACGGACCCTCGGAGATGTTTTTGCCATTCAAGATGAAATTTCTATGTCAGTGGCAGAAAAGTTGAAAATAAAGCTTTTGAAAAAAGAGGAGGCAAAGCTCAAGAAGCGTGGGACAGAAAATCTTGAAGCTTACAATTTATATTTAAAAGGTCGCTGGTTCTGGAACAAGCGGGATGAAGAGAGTCTTAAAAAAGCTATAAATTATTTTAAGCAAGCTATAAAATTGGATCCAAATTTTGCTCGAGCATACGCAGGGCTTGCTAGTGCTTACTTTGTCTATCCAGATTACAGTCCGGTTCCACCACAGGAATTCTATCTTAAAGCAAGGAAAGCAGCTAAAAAAGCAATAGAAATTGATAGAAATATTACAGAGGCTTATACTGCCCTTGCCATGGTAAATTTACTTAATTGGGATTGGTCATCGGCAGAGGAAGGTTTAAAGTATGCTATAAGAATTAATCCTAATTATGCAACTGCACATCAATGGTATGGGGAGATTCTATTATATAAGGCTCAATTTGATAGAGCTATAAAAGAATTAAAGCGAGCCCTTGAGCTGGATCCTTTATCCCTTGTAATAAATAGAAATTTAGGGGTAGCTTTCTATTTCGCTCGTCAATATGATAAAGCTGAAGAAGCGCTACAAAGAACACTTGAATTAGACCCGAATTTTATTTGGTCACACATTTATCTTAGTTTAGTCTATATTGAAAAGGGAATGTATGGAGAAGCTCTTGCTGAACTTCAAAAGGAGAAGGCATTTGCAACGAGTGCTCGGGTAATGTTAATGCCTTTTGTTGGTATAGTTTATGCCAAGATGGGAAAAAGGGAAAAGGCACAGGAAATATTGAGTATTTTAATAGAAAAATCGAAGCATACATATATTCCACCAAGTTTTTTGGCAATGCTTTGCTTTACCCTTGAAAACAACGACCTTGGATTCAAATATTTAGAAAAAGCATATGAAGAGAAAGATTCTTGGCTTCGTTATGTTAAATTACCAGTAGTATTTGATCCTATTCGCTCAGACCCACGATTTAAAGCCTTATTAAAGAAAATTGGCTTAGATTAAAAAATTAACATTCCCTCCCCTTTCTCCATTTTACCTTTCACATTTAACTTTTCACATTTGGCATTTACATTTTAAACATTTCCCATTACATCACTCTTCTCCCTCTCTCCGCCACTAATCTTCCATTTTTAAAAACTTTTTCTGCGAGATTAATTCCATAATGATAGGGGAAGAATTTATGATTTGGTGCATCGAAAATAACAATGTCAGCCTTTTTTCCTTCTTCAAGACTTCCAATCTCATTCGCCCTTTCAATAGAGTGAGCTGCATTAATTGTTGAGGCTGTTAGAACTTCTTCTGTTGTCATTTTCATCTGAAGAACAGCAATTGTCATCATCATCTGCATTGATTCACACATGTTCGCAGCACTCACATCAGTTGCCAGTGCAACTGGAAGACCTCTATTTATAATTTCTCTTGCTTTTGCGTAAACACCGAGATAACAGAATGGAGTTGTGGGAAGGAAAACTCCAATTGTTCCTTTTTTCTTTAAAGCTTCAATATCCTCCATTGGAGTGAAGATCAAGTGGTCAGCAGAGACAACTCCCAATTCAGCTCCTAACTTTGCTCCTCCACTGTGCACAAGCCAGTCAGCATGTATTCTTAGTTTCATCCCATACTTCCTGCCTGCCTCAAGTATTCTTTTTGATTGATCCAAGTTAAAGTATCCTTTTTCACAGAAAACATCGCAGTATTCAGCAAGTTTTCTCTTAGCAATTTCTGGTATCCATTTTTCAACAATTTCATCTGTTAACTCATCAATTCTATTTTCGTATTCTTTAGGAATTCCCTGAGCAAGAAAGGTTGAAACCAGGTCAATTGGATGGGTTTTATTTAAAAAATTTATTATTTCAAGCTGTCTTATTTCACCTTCCAGTGTCATTTCATATCCACTCTTTGCTTCAATTGTGGTTGTTCCATGAATTAACATAATGTCGAGAATTTTTGAAGTTTTTTTAATGAGTTCCTCTGTGCTCGCTTCTCCTGTCTTTTTAAGGGTAGTTGGCATACCCCCGCCTCTTTCCTTAATTTCCAAATAGGGAATTCCCTTTACAGCCATAGCTTCAAGTTCATCTTCTCTTGAGCCTGCGAAAATTAAATGAACATGAGGGTCAATAAGTCCAGGTGTTACAAGCTTTCCACTTGCATCAATTACCTCAAACCCCTTTTCAAGCTTGTCAAGGACATCCTTTGTCGTTCCAACAGCTACTATTCTATCCTCCTTTACTGCCACTGCGCCATTTTTTATTATTCCAAGGTTTTCCATTTCTTCTTTAATTAAAGGCTTTTTACTTGCTCCTTTAAAGGTTACAAGTTCATTTGCATTAATAATTGCGAAATCAGCTTTTATTTTCATAATATTCCTCCTTCTATTTTTTAAGATTTATAATTTGAGCTTTGGAATTTTTTATTATACATCCAGATATTTTTCTCTTTCCCATTCATGAACTGTTACACAAAATTCCTTCCACTCTTTTGTTTTGAGTTCAAGATATTTCTCACAAAATTCTTTCCCCAAAATACCTTTAATATATTCATCCTGACTGAATTCTTTCAGTGCTTCACCAAGATTTTCAGGAAGAACCTCTATTCCTTTTCTTTCCCTTTCCTCTGGGCTCATTTTATAAATATCCTCTTCTATAGGCTCTGAAATTTTTAAATTATTCTTTATACCATCAAGACCAGCAGCTAAAATTCCTGCAAAGGCTAAATAAAAGTTACATGAGCCATCAGTTGGTCTGTATTCTAATCGGGTTTTCATTTCTATTCCAGGAGGAATTCTTACAAGAACCGAACGATTATATCTCGCCCAGGAAATGTAAACAGGAGCTTCCCATCCCGGGACTAATCTTTTATAGGAATTTACAGAGGGATTTGTAAGAGCTGTCAGAGCTCTGGCATGTTTTAATATTCCAGCTATAAAATTAAAGGCTAATTTGCTTAATGAGTAATTATTACTTGAATCATAAAATAAGTTCTTTTTATTCTTATTATCAATTAAACTGACATGAGTATGAAGTCCAGCACCATATTGTCCATGGAAGGGTTTAGGCATAAAAGATGCAATAAGACCCTTTTTTGATGCAAGCAATTTTATAATAAATTTAACCAGATAAATAGTATCAGCCATATTCAGAGCATCAGAATATTTTAAATTAAATTCATATTTTCCTGGTGGAACTTCGTGATGGTGTTTTTCTACTTGAATTTTCATGCTCTCCAGATTTTTAATAATTTCAAGTCTAAGTTCAGCACCAAGGTCAGTCGGAGGTGAGTCCAGATAACCTCCCTTATCAAGCAGTTGTAGCCCCCCTTTTTCATCCCTTTTCATCAGAAAAAATTCGATTTCGCTTGAAGCAAAATATCCTGTAGAATTTCCTAATTCCTTTTTTGCTTTCTGTATCACATTTTTAAGAACAAACCGCGGGTCGAATTTAAAAAGTCTATTCGAATCAGGCTCGTAAATATCGCATACCACCCTCGCAACTTTTAGAGGAAAAAGTTCTTCAGGTAGAATAATGAAAGTTTTGAGGTCTGGAACCAGTTTTAAATCACTTTTACTTATATCCACCATATGAACTGATGAGCCATCCATATGTATACCTTCCTGACTCACCTTTCTAAAAAGTTCAGATGGAACCCATAGGGAGTGCAATTTACCTAAAATATCCACAAATTGAAGTATTACCTGTTTTATTTTCTCTTTTTCTATTCTCTCCTTAATTTCTGACATTTTGTACCCCTTGCTTTAAAAATCAATAGCAATTTCGTTCTTTTCTGAGTTAAGTAAATCCGTTGTTAAATCCGCCCTACAATTTTCTTTTAGCAGTTCAGCTAACTCATCTCTTGCTTGTTTGATTACTGATTCTGGGACTATACCTGCTCCATCCACATTTATTATTATCTTTTTGCTGTTTTCAGTAATTTTTGAAAAATCACCATTTCTCCAGTTCCATTTTCTACACATAACATTCAATGTTCTGTCATCGTAATAAATGATCTCTCCAGGTTCTGGGTTTTCCTGTTCTTGTGTTCCTAAAGGGACAAAAATTTCATTTCCCTTTGCAAAACCAAGGCATGAATTCCCTTCTATTTTCTCAACATCATCCCCACCACATGGAATTAAATATTTTAGAGAGATGTAATTAAATAGAGCAACTACTGAATTTATATAGGGAATTTTTTTGCCCTTTTCCACTCTTTTCAAGAGAGCCTTAATTGAAGGAGGATATTTATTTGGATTTGAACCAAATTTTCTGTGAATTTCATCCCATGCCTTAATGAAATCGTGGTCAAGATTCTGTTGGGAGGCTCTTTTCTCTATTTCTTCATTCAAGAGTTTTTCTATTTTTTCGTTTATAAATGAATTTTCTATGTTCTTTATTAAAACCAGTCCCCTTTTAAAATCAGGAAATTTGGAAAATATTTCTTTTTCTATAATTATTTTTCTCATTTTATTTTCTCTAATTGCATATCCTTATAAAAGAAACTAATCTCCCATTCTGCTGTGGAAGGACTATCTGAGCCATGAACTGCATTCCTTTCAACAGAAGAACCAAATTCATGTCTAATAGTGCCTGGTTCAGCTAAAGCAGGGTCTGTGGCTCCCATAACCTTTCTCCAGTGAGAAATCGCATTTTCCCTCTCTAAAATCATAACTACAATTTCTCCTGAAGACATAAAATCTGTAAGACTGTCATAAAAGCTTTTATCCTTATGAACAATATAAAAAGCCTTTGCATCCTCTTTTGTGAGATGTAGCATTTTAAGTCCTGAAATTTTAAAACCCTCCTCCTCTATTCTCTGAATTATTTTACCTATTAATCCTTTTTTAACTGCATCAGGTTTAATAATTGCTAATGTTTTTTCCATTATTGCACCTCCATTAAAACATCATTCATATACCTCAATTTCTTTTTATAGTCAACTAAAGAGAGAAATACACATTAAATTCTTTACTACTATGAATTCACATAGTAACATAATAAGATGTGCCTATCTCTCTCAACAAGCTGGTTTAAACTTGATGAATACACGGCAGAAAAACTTGTCAATGAAATAATCGGGCTTGATATTAAAAAAATTGAATTGCAATACAAGATTAAAGCGGATTTCTGGAGGAAACTCCAGCCTCTTCTGAAAAAAGAAGGAATAGAAGTGAGCAGTATTCATAATTTTTTTCCGGTTCCAGAAATTCTGGATAAGGGGAGTGGAGATGCTTTTCTTCTGACTTCTCTCGATGAAAATGAATTTAACCTTGCCATAAAATACAGTTCAAGAACAATTGAAATAGCCTCAGAAATAGGGGCTTCCGCTGTTATTTTTCACTGCGGGAATGTTCCAATGCCAAAAGAAAAAATGGACAGAGTTTTTAAACTTTTTGATAATGGGAATAAAGAAAAATCAAAAAAATTATTAGAAGAGTTAATTAAAGAGAGGGAAGAAAAGAGCAGATTATATTTTGATAGACTTTTAAAAGCTCTTGAACAACTAATAAAAATTGCAGAAAAAGAGGGTGTAAAAATCGGAATAGAAAATAGATATTTTCCTAATGAAATTCCTTTACCTGATGAGCTTGAAGAAATTCTTAAAAAGTTTGATGGAGCACCAATTGGCTATTGGCATGACTTCGGGCATGCCCGTCATCTCGAAATCCTTGGACTAATTTCTCATGAAGAATGGTTAGAAAAATTCAAAGAATTTCTTATAGGAGTGCATTTGCACGATTCAAGAATGAGAAATGACCATTTGGCACCAGGAACAGGAGAAATTGATTTTTATGGGTTGAAGAAATTATTACCTGAGAAGAGAAAAATAATCAGAGTTTTAGAGGTCCATCCAAAAGTCAAAAAAGAGGAATTATCCCAAAGTTTTGAATTCTTGAAACAGGTAGGATTGAATTAAAAAACCAAATTTTTGTTTTAACTCATTAAATTTTAAGATATAATTGCAGGGACAATAAAAAAGAAACTTTTTTTGCAACAAAAGATGTTTTTTTATGAAGAATATTTTTAAGGAGAAAAAAATGAGAAAATATCAATTTAACAAAATCATTATTTTAGGGTTTTTCTTAATTAATTTCTTGATTGTTAACCTTTTTGCTGATGGATTTATTATTCCAAAACCAGTGCCAGGAGTAAAAATTCCTCCTTTAACCGTGAAATATCATCGTGTCAGTGTAAAGATTGTTAATCAAACTGCTAAAACCACCATTGACCAAGTTTTTATAAACAATCACCCAAGGGACATTGAAGGAATTTTTATATTCCCTTTACCTGAGAAAGCAGGTATTTCTGAATTCTCAATGTATGTTGGAGATAAGGAAGTAAAAGGCGAGATTCTTGATAAGGATAAAGCAAAACGCATTTACGAAAATATTGTACGAAAATTAAAAGACCCTGCTCTTCTTGAGTATATCGGGCGGAACATGTTTCGAGCAAGAGTCTATCCTATTCCCGCGCATGGTGAGAAAAGAGTAAAACTTTCTTACACAGAAATCTTAAAAGCTGAAAAAAATATCGTAAAATATGTCTATCCCTTAAATACAGAAAGATTTTCCTTTCATCCTATAAAGGAAGTAACAATATCTATAAAAATTGAATCAAAATTTCCAATCGCCAATGTTTATTCACCTTCCCATAAGGTGTCCATTAGAAAAGAGGGAGAAAATGTGGTTAGAATAAGTTTTGAGGATAAGAATATCAAACCAGACAAAGATTTTATTCTGTATTATTCAATCTCTCGCGACGAAGTTGGACTTTCCTTTATGAATTATGAGGGACGAGATGGAAATTACTTCATGTTTTTAGCATCCCCTTCTTATGTAAAGAAAAAAGAAAAATTGCTGAACAAAAATCTGATTTTTGTTTTGGATAGCTCTGGAAGTATGAGTGGTAAAAAGATTAAACAGGCAAAAGAAGCGGTTCGTTTTATAATAAATCATCTCCATGAGAAAGATAAATTTTCCTTTATAGATTTCGATGATGGAGTAAACTTATTTTCTTCAGAACTCCTTGTTTCAAATTCTAAAAATAAAGAGAAAGCATTAAAATTCGTTGAGGAAATTGAAGATTCAGGAGGAACAAACATAAATGAAGCTCTGCTTGAGGCTTTAAAACTGGTGGAATCCGGGGAAAGACCAAATTATATTCTTTTTCTTACAGATGGTCTTCCTACAGTGGGTGTAACTCGGACCGGAGATATACTAGAAAATATTAAAAAGGCCAATAGATTTAAAGCTCGTATTTTTGTTTTTGGTGTAGGATATGATGTCAATACAGAACTTCTGGATAAAATTTCCTCCCAGAATTATGGAACATCCATTTATGTGGATGAAAACGAAGATATTGAAATTGCAGTTTCAAATTATTATGAAAAGATATCCTCGCCTGTTCTTTCGAATTTAGAAATTAGTTTTAAAGGGATAAAAACAAAAGAAATTTATCCAAGAGTTTTATCAGACTTGTTCAAAGGTTCTCAACTTATCCTGATTGGAAAATACGAAGGTAATGGGCCTGTAACTATAACATTATCGGGAAAAGTGAGGAAAAAGGAAAAGAAATTCATCCTCAAGAATCAAAAACTGACAAAAGAAAAAACTTATAACTTTCTTCCAAGATTATGGGCAATGAGAAGAATTGGGTATCTTTTAGAAGAAATTCGCCTTCATGGTGAGAATAAAGAACTTGTGGAGGAAATAAAAAAGCTCGGAATAAAATATGGAATCGTAACTCCTTACACCTCTTTCCTTGTTACAGAGGAAGAAAAGAAAATTCTTAATTTAGTGGCACCTGAAGTAGAAGAAGCATTTTTTGCCCGAAAAGTTACTGGTGCAGGAGCAGTAAAAATGGCAAAAGGTACAAAAGAACTCATGTCCATTGCCCAGATGCCTCAATTTACCTATCAGAAAATTAAATATAAAGAAGATAAGACTTTCTATTTAAAAGACGGATACTGGGTGGACACTGATTATAAAGAAGGAAGTCCAGTAAAAGAAATTCGATTTAATTCAGATGAATATTATCGTCTGCTTGCTGAAAAGCCTGGTCTCGCTAAATATCTTTCTATTGCGGTAAAAGTCATCGTGAATTATAAAGGAGTGAATTATAAAATAATTACTGATTAAAATGCGAACATTTGAGCGCCTCGTTAAATTGACAGGAAAATCAATAATTGATAAATATTTTAAATTGAAGTGCGCCTGTAGCTCAGGGGATAGAGCGTCGGACTCCGGATCCGAAGGTCAGAGGTTCGAATCCTCTTAGGCGCACTTTAATTTGTTGTCTTTCAGAAGCATATGAGTTTCAGATTTCCCTTCGATTGGTTCTTTGCTTAAATTGATTTTTCAAAAGAATAAATCATTCATTTTTTAGAGTCCACAGCCAGAAGGGCTTATAGATTACCTTTTTATTATTTATTTTTTCCTCACTCAGAAAATCCTTTGTTATAATGAGTCCTTTCTTAAGTTTGAATTTATCCATTGCCTTTAAAAGAGCTTTTATCTCTCTTTTTTTGGTTTTTTCCTCTTCAATGTTATAACAAACTTGAATTAACTCCACGGGTTTAAAATTTTCAAGAATCACAAAATCAACTTCTTCGCCTCTTTCATTTTTCCAATAAAAGATATCTTCTTTTCTTCTTAAAAGCTCCATAAAAACCGCATTTTCAAGTAAATTACCGTAATCTCTTTTCAATCTAAAAATGCCTAAATTAACAATTCCTGTATCAACACAGTATATTTTTTTTTGGATATTGCATTCTATCTTTTAATTTATAGGAAAATATCTCAACAGGATAAATAAGAAAAGCATTCTGAGCATACTCCAAATATTCTAAGGCTGTGTTTTTAGAAAGTTTGAACCCCTATACTTCGCATAAAATTAATTGTATTTTTTAAACCACGAGTGAACCAATATGCCTGAATGTAAGTCTAAGAAATATCTCAAATTCTTCGATCTTTCTGACCGAAAATTTCTCGACCATATCCCTAAGAAAATAGTGAGGAAATAACTTGACAATATTTCTTTCTTATCTTTAGAAAGCACAACTTCTGGAAACCCTCCATATTCCAAATATTCATTAAAAAGATACATTAATTCATCATGCTTAGAGTATTTCAATTCTCTCATATTAATTGTTTAAAGGAAGGAATTTATAAAATCTTTACATAAACTTTTCTTGTTCTAGGACCATCGAATTCGCAAAAGAATATACCTTGCCATGTTCCAAGCACAAGTCTTCCATTCTCGATTATCAAGGAAACAGATTGACCGATTATACTCGATTTTATATGAGCAGGTGAATTTCCCTCACTATGCTGATATTCCCATGTATAAGGAATCAATTTATTAATTGCCATAAGAATATCCCTTTTAACAGAAGGGTCAGCATTTTCATTTATTGTTATTCCAGCAGTTGTATGAGGGACATATATAAAGCATATTCCATCCTTTTTGCCAGATTCTTTGACCACATTCTCAACAGCAGATGTTATGTCTATAAATTCTTCTCTATCATGCGTTTTAACTTCAATTACTTTCATTTTAAGATTGAAATATAATGAAAATAACATTTTTTTTCAACTTTAAAATTGATTTTGAACTTTTTTTGTTATAACTTAGTTTCTTAATATAGGAAAGGAGGTGCTCCATGAGGTTTTTAATAACAATTTTGTTAACCCTGTATTTATTTATATCCCCTGTATGGAGTAAAGTCGAACAGGTTAAAATCGAAGGAGAGAATATACTGAATTATATAAAGGTATTGGCTGATGATTCAATGGAAGGGAGAAAAAGCGGTTTGCCTGGAGGTCAAAAGGCAGAAGAATATATAGCGAGTAAATTTAAAGAGTGGGGAATTGAGCCTGCTGGAGAAAATAATACCTATTTTCAAAATATTACAATAGAATTTTTCAATATTGAGCCTGGAGTAAATCTTGAAGTAACAACGGAAAGAAAAAATAGAAAATTCATTTATGGTGAAGATTGGAGGGTTCAGAAATTTTCTGGTTCAGGAGATTTTGAGAGTGAAATAGTATTTGTAGGATATGGAATTCATGCACCTGAAAAGGGCTATGATGATTATTCAGGAATCGATGTCAAAAATAAGATTGTATTGTTTAAAACAGGATTGCCAAAGAAACTTGAGAAAAAATTGGAAGAGGAGGGAAAAATAGAGAATAAAATTAAGTCAGCCCAAAAACTTGGAGCAAAAGGTGCAATGGTCTTCTCTGATTCCTCTCAAAGTAGATTCTTTCGTCTTCGTTTGAAAAAGGAAGTTTATAAACCGGATTTTGTTATTCTCTATGTGAAAGACAATGTTGTTAATTTCATTTTTGAAGACCTTCCAACAGAAACCAGATACCTTTTTTCTGAGATTGATAAGAAATCAAAGCCAATGTCTTTAGAAACAGGTGTAAAAGCTAAAATTCATGTCAATACAATTTTTGATGAAAAGAGAGTTGCGAGAAACATACTCGGAAAAATATCAGGTGTAGATAAAAAATTAAGAAATGAATATGTGATTATAGGAGCTCACATGGACCATGTTGGTATAAATCCTCTTGGAGAGGTTATGAATGGCGCGAACGATAATGCCTCTGGAGCTTCAACTGTTATGGAAATTGCAAGAGTGATGAAATTAAATAAAATTAGACCAAAAAGAACCATCTTGTTCTGCTTATGGGCAGGAGAGGAACAAGGTCTTCTTGGTTCAAAATATTATAATGAGCATCCCCTTTATCCACTTAATAAAACAATTGTTTATTTTAATCTTGATATGGTAGGACATGGTAATGGAAAAGTAAATTTTAGAGGTATTTATTATGGACCTGAAATATGGAAGTTTCTGAAAAAAAATATTGAAAAAGAGATACTTGATTATGTAAATCCTGGAAGAGGCGGCCCAGGAGGCTCAGATCATACATATTTTCTAAAAAGTGGTGTTCCTGGTTTTGCAGTAATGACAAGTGGTTATCATTTTAAATATCATCGCTCAAGGGATGATTGGGATTTAATTAAACCAGAAATCCTTGAAAAAACCGGCCGTCTTGTTTATGAGTCTGCTTTACTTCTTGCTAATAGTGAAAAGAATTTCTTTTTTCCAATGAGAAGGGAGAGATACATATGGAAAAATCAAAATATAATTAATTATCATCAATTCACAATCTCAAAAGTTCTGGAGAAATTAAAAGATGTGAAAGATGAAGATATTGATATTCAATTTGTAAAGCCAGATTATATGGAGAATCTAAGTCCAAATGAAGTAAGGGTTAACATTCTGAAACAACTTGATAAATTACAAAATGAAATAAAGAAATCAAAAGGACTTATTTACTATACTGATTCCTCTGCTATTTTTGGAAATACCCGTCAAGGTAAGATAACATTAATTGCGGGATTAAACGGAATATCATCTTTTAAAGATGATTATTCTTGGCTCAGAATATTTGCTAAACAGGGAATTCATTATCTATTTCTCAATGCAAAGGATTTTTCCTTTAAAGAAAATGGATTGAGCGAGGAGAGTAAAAATTTGATAAAGACCGCGAATGAAGCGAGAGTATTGTTAATAGTCTCGGGATTGAATGATGAGCAGATTAAAGAGGTCTTAAAGACCTCCAAAAGTCCTATGATTGTTGTTAGTAAAAAACTTCCATCAGAGGAATGTTTGAATTTGATAAAAGAAGGAGAGCATGCTCTTGCTTTAAAATTTTCAAAAGAAGAAACTTCATCAGATTATTTTAAAAAGCTTAAAGAAGCAAAGGAAAAGCTTGGTTCTAAGGATGTGTTGATATGGAATGAAGAATGTTTATGGTCAAAAGAGGGAAGAGGAAAATATTTTGATTTAATAACATGTTTTGTAATGGAAAAATGGGAAAGAGAGGACTTGTCTTCTATTTTTTCAGGAACTTTCCTTAGAGTTCTGGGTAAAGCAAGAAAGGAAGGGCCTCGAAGACCTTTTGTTTATATTCCGTTTTAATTAAATAAATTGAGTTTAAATCAGAATGTCCTCTTTCCAACCGATTTTAATGAGTTCTATCTTATTTAAATCTGCGGTTCCTAAGCGATATTTTCTATCTGCTATGTAAACATGCTTCACAGGTGTAGCAAAAGCTCTATAACGACCGAAATATTGCTTTCTCTTTTCCTGTAAGAGGTGAACTCCAAGAGCATCAAGAGCAACAGGGTCTTTTCCCACAAAAATTCCCTTATAGGGCCATACATATGCAGGGTTAAAATGATGAGGACCTATTCCGTGGAAAAGGGGAGTTAAGACAAGCAATATATTTAAACGGGTTTTTCCTCTAACATGAGGTAAGTGCCAAATTTTAGCCAGATTAGCACAAGAATCTCCATGATATTCCCATGGTCTTGGAACAAATTGTATGTAATTCTTTATACAACCACCTATACCTGACCAGTGATGGGTTCTGAGGGGGCGGACATTAATATATGCTGTAGCCTTTTTAAAAAACGAGTCCCTCCATACCCCTCTGTCCTTTATCTTAATGTTTTTCTTTTCAACTCCTGCATCCAACAATCTCTTTTTAATAGCATTTTCCACCTCATGAGGTGTGGGTAAAGGTGCCCATACATTGCTTTTTATTCCAACAATATCCTTTGGGCTGATTATTTTTCTCCATGCGGAGATTGGTTCTTTTTCTCCTGTTAGAACCATAACTGCTTGGTCAAGCATTTTTAAGATAACTTCTTGATTAATGCGATTTCTTGCATCAATGACCTCTGGATCCCTTACCAGCACAACTTTTGTTTTCTTCTCTGCAAATAATTCATTCTTTCCAATTAAACTGAGAGATCCAAAAAGAGCAGCATAAGCTGTCCCTTTTAGAAAGTCTCTCCTTGTTATACCTTTAATAATTTTTTCACTCATGTTTAATTTCCTTTAAGGAATTTTTTATAATATCAGAGTATTTCTCAGCTAAACTTTTTTCTGGAAAATCTAACAGGATATAGACAATTTCCTTGCACTTACCAAAAGAAATCCATTTCCCGTTTTCTATTTGTAAAATTCTATTTTTTCCTGCTTCTGGAACATAATTTTTTATAAAGCTTATAATTGCATTTTCTGCTTCCTTTTCTATTAAATACTTTACAATTAAAATAAAGGCTCTTGCATCTTCAAATCTGTATTCACCAAAAACTGCTTTTGTTTTTTGATTGAGATTTAATATATTTTCCTCTGAAAGATAATAATGATAATTTAAAGAATAGTGATTATGAAAAAATTTAATATTTTTCCTGTCTAATTTTTCATCCGGCAAATAGCCAATTAATTCCGGGAGTGAGCCTTTTTCAGGAATTGCATTTGAAATAGATTCAGCTAATTTAAAAATTGTCTTCTTTATTTCCTCATTCTCTTTCTCAGCCCATATGGATACAAAATAGGGACCCTTCCAAAAAGTAAGAGAACCTGCTAAATAGAAGGAACCCTGACCTATGCCAAGTTCTTGATTTTCATAGTCATGGCTGAATACACCGAATGCATCCTCGGATGAGCCCATATCAAAAAAGTCAACTATAATGGGAGGTTGACCAGACTTCCTGAATTCTCTTACAAGTAAAATTCTAAAATTGTAAGAACAATAAACTTCTCCAGAACCATTAATGTAATCAAAAATAGTTTTTGAATTGAATATGCGGTCATCCCCATATTTTTTCCAACCATTAATTTCTACTGGTATAAATTTTTTTAATTCAGTAACCATTACAGATCTATTCAGAATTAATAAAATAGAGAAAATAATCAATAAAAGTTTTTTCATCTCCCAACATTTTAGCTGTATAAGAAAAATGTGTCAATTTTATTTGAATCCTTTTAGAAATTTTAATACTTCCTCCACCAGTCTGTTTAAGTTCCTGTTAAAAAAGTGGTCAGCTCCTTCAATTAATGCACTTTCGCAATAAAGATTATATTTTTTGCAGAATTTTTTAAGTTCTGTAAAATCATTTGCTCCTCTATCCAATTCACCTGCTAAAAAACATATCTTTATTTGAGAATTCTTTATTTTGAATTTTATTTCCTCTGGATAATTACTTCTGAGTCCAATTGTTATTAGATGAGAAATATTCGGATTCTTGAGTGAAACTTTAAATGCAACCTTTGCTCCAAAGGAATACCCGACTAAAATGATATTTCTTGGTTTAATGTATTCATTTTTTAAAGCAAAAGCAATTGCGCCCTCTAAGTCTTTTTCTTCAAGAATTCCATGTCCATAAAAGCCCTCTGAATTCCCGACTCCCCTGAAGTTGAATTTTAAAGTTGAATATCCATTTTCAAGCAATGCTTTTTCAATCGCGACTATAACCGAAGAATTCATATCTCCACCATAAAGGGGATGAGGATGACATAGAATTACAACTGGCTGATTTCTTTTATCTCTCTGGAAGCTTAAAATTCCCTCAAGACGAACAGACTTTTCTTCAGAACTGTAAAACCATATTTTTTGGACCATGATTCTTTCTTTAAAGAATGGTTTTGAAGAAGCGCAAGAGAAATTTAAAATTGAAAATATCAAAATAGAAATATACCAATTTAATTTTTTAGATATCAATTTTCTACAAACTGCTTAACAAAATATTTAGCTGTTAAAGGCTCTCCAGTTGCCCTTTCAATCATTTCATTCCAACGATATCTTGCACCTGGTTTTAAAATCCTTTCTTTTATATACTCACCTATTTTCTTATTGTTGACATATGAAACTTCTGTTGGATCCTGATGAAGAATATTTTCAGCTATGTAATAATGCAACTGAGAGGCAAGCAATTCACCAAGCATGTAATTGTGATAATAAACCGGAGAGGAGGTAAAATGGATTTTTGCTGCCCAATCTGGATTGTCTCTTCCCTCTGGTCGGTGGATATATTGATATTTCTCAACTAGATCCCACCATAGCTTATTAAGGTCTTGGTCAGGATTTTTATATAATGCTCTTTCGAAATTAAACATTACCTGAGACCAGCGAGCAAAGATAAGTTGTTTAAATTTCTGGCTCCTTCTAAGAGCTGGTTTTAATTTTTCAATTTCTGATTCATCAATATTTAGCATATCTCTCATCCAGTTTGGGTCCCGGGAGAGTCTTCCAAAAAACATTGCAATTGCTTCTGTTGTAAATATATGAGCATATCTTCTTAGAAAGAATGGTAAATTTTGATCAACGAATTTACTGTAAACCCCATGTCCACATTCATGGAGGATGGTCTCCATCCATTGCTCAGTATCTTTAATATTTGCAAGAATTCTGACATCTCCCTTTCTATCAATATTAATAGTATATGCATGAGGATTCTTTCCCTTTTTCTCATAAAGATCGCTTCTTTGAATAATGTCATTCACAGGAAGACCAATGCCTTCATAAAATTTTATTGCAAGTTTTACAATATCTTTTCCTTTATAATATTTATCTAAATTGATATCTCCTATAGTAGGTCCTTCCTGGAAGAAAGGATCATTATAATGCCAGGGTCTTAAATCCTCTTTTTTGATTCCATATGCGTTGGAAAGAGCTTCATCAAGTTCGTCTTTTAATTTTCTAAAAGGTTCATCAGTAAGTCTTCTCAATTCCTCAAAAATCTTTACAAGTTCCTCTTCGCTCTGTTCATTAAGGGTAAGGGCCATTGTATAATAATTATCAAAACCAAGACTTCTTGCAGCCTTATTTCTCAGTCTTACTAATTTTATTAAATTATTTGCGACTTCCTTTCCAACCTGTTTACTGGCTAACCAGGCTTTTTTTCTTTTCTCCATATCTTTTATCTCTGTTTTAAGGATTTCTCTTATATAGTTATCTGTAACTTCTTTACCATCTATTTTGCCTCTAAAAGTATTAAATTGCTTCTCAACAGTTGTGCTTAATTTGATTATCTCTTTCAGGAGTTTTTTATCAACTTGGTTTTCTAAGTAGCTATTATAAAGAATCAGCAATTGTCTTTTTAGGAGCGGGTCTTTCACTTTACCACTTTCTTTTATTTTTTTAAGTTTTTCAAAATCTTCCTTGTTTGAGTAAATCTCAACCAATTTCAACTGGAGTTTTTCGAATTTATCATAGTCTTCCTTTTTACCCGTGATGCTCGCATTCCAGTAAGCAAGATTAGCATCTCTTAACAATGGTTCAACAATTTCTTGGTGTTTTTTTATGAATTGGGATAAATCCTTCTCTACTTTTTGAGTTGAAGGACTGCAATATGCAAGTAAAAATACTATTATGAAAAGGCCAATCAAATTTTTCATGATTCCTCCCTCATTTAATTTATTTAAAAAAGCGGAGGAGGCGAGATTCGAACTCGCGATCCCGACATAATCGGGATAGCGGTTTTCGAGACCGCCGCCTTAAGCCACTCGGCCACTCCTCCTTATTTTCTTTTCTCTTTAAAGAATTCCTTTAATATTTTAATACATTTTTCGGATAAAACTCCATCCCTTATCTCGAGTCTATGATTAAATTTGTTAAATGGAAATTGAATGACTGATTTGATACTTCCGAATTTTGGTTCTGGTGCACCATAGACAAGACGTTTTATCCTCGCATGAATTATTGCTCCAAGGCACATTATGCATGGTTCCACAGTGCAATATAAAGTTGCATCAGAGAGGCGATAATTTTTCAATTTCTTTGCTGCCTTTCTGAGTGCCAATATTTCTGCATGATTTGTTGGGTCATTGGTTTTTATTGGCTGATTATGGGCTCGAGAAATAATCCTGTTCTCAATAACCACTACTGCTCCTACTGGAACTTCGTTCTTTTTAAAAGCTTTTTGTGCTTCTAAGAGAGCTATTTCCATAAAGAAATTATCATCTTTTATTTTACTTTTTGCCATTTCAAATCCTTTTTAACACTTTTCATTAAAATTAGTCAATAATTCCACAAATGTGATTTATAATAAGGAGGGAGGTCATAATGGGAAAAATAGGTATTACTAAAATAACAATTTCCGTAATAATGATATTTGTTGGTCTCGCAACAGATATTTTTTGGATTGCAAGACTTATTGGGAATGCTTTTCCTCCAAGCATGCCCGTTCCAGTGGAAGTATACAATGCTTTTGCAATACCAGATATAATTCTTTCTATTTTTCTCTATATTGGAGCTTATGGATTGCTTACTAAGAAAAAATCTGGATATACATTTACCATGGTTTCAATGGGTATGTGGATATTTGATTCAACTCTTGTAATGAGTATAACAAAGGGCGGAAGACTTGATATTATAATTCCTTCGCTTATATTTTCAGTATTCACGATTTTCTATCTGCATATTAAGTCATAATTTTTCTTAAATTTCATTTGACATTCAATTTTTCAGAGTGTATAGTATTTCAAAAGTAAAAAGGAGGTTAAAATGGATATAGTAGCAAGAGTGAAGGGGATTATAACTAAGCCAAAAGATGAATGGGTTAAAATAAAAGAAGAACCATCAAATATAACAACCCTATTTACCTCTTATGCAGTAATACTTGCAGCAATTCCTGCAGTAGCCAGTTTTATTGGAAGGGCATTTATTGGTTATAGTGTTCCTTTTGTTGGGTGGATAAGAATGGGGGTCGGAAGAGCACTCCTCTATGCGATATTTTCTTACATATTCAGTCTAATTGGTGTTTACATTATTGGTTTAATCATATATTTTCTTGCTCCTTCCTTTTCATCAAAAAAAGATAATATTCAGGCAATGAAATTAGCTGTTTATTCCATGACCCCTGCTTGGGTTGCTGGAGTTCTTTATATAATTCCTTTGCTGGGTTTTCTTGTAATTATTGCCTCTCTCTATGGTTTGTTCCTTTTATATTTAGGCTTTAGCACTCCTCTTATGGATACACCAAAGGATAAAGTTTTAGTATATTTTATAGTAACAGTCGTAATTTCGATTGTTGTGCTGGTAATATTGGGAGTTATTTTAGGTTCAATATTTGCAGCAGGTTATGTAGCAAGAACATTTTAATTTTCTCGAATTTCATCTATAATTTTTAGGAAGGCTTGTTTTGGATTAGAAGCCTGAATAATTGGTCTTCCAATGACTAGATAATCTGCTCCCTTTTCAATTGCCTCCTTTGGAGTCATAACTCTTTTCTGGTCATTTTTCTGACTCCATAAAGGCCTGATTCCAGGTGTTACAATCAAAGGTTCCTTTCCGATATTCTTTCTCAAAAGTTCTATTTCAAGAGGTGAACATACTATTCCATCAACTCCTGATTCAATTGCAAGTTTAGCTAAATTCAAGACTTCATCCTTAACATTATTTTGAATTCCTATTTCAATTAAATCCTTTTCTTTTAGGCTTGTTAATATTGTAACCGCTAATATTTTTGGTTTTGGAATGGATAATTTATCTGCCTCCTCATTAGCAACTTCAACTGCTCTTTTAATCATTTCCTTTCCACCCAGTGCATGAATAGTTAGCATAAACACTTTATGATTAGTCGCTTGTCTTATTCCCTCTGCCACAGTATTTGGAATATCATGAAGTTTTAAGTCAAGAAAAACTTTTTTATCAAGTTTTTGTATATTTTTTAAAATAGAAACTCCGTATTTAATAAATAATCTGTATCCAATTTTTATAATTTTTGCATGTCTTAACATTCGAACTAAATTCAAAGCTCTTTCTTTTTCTTCAACATCCATTGCTATTATAATTTTTTCTTCTAAATCTATATTTTTCATTCTAATCCCCTACCTTTAGAGTACCTATAATGTCCTCAATTTTAGTAATTCCTTTTTTTTCACAAAAATCCTTTATTTCATTTAAAATCCTTAAAGGTGCAAGAGGGTCAATTAGATTAGCTGTTCCAACCTGAACAGCTTTTGCTCCAACAATAAGGAATTCAAGCGCATCTACTCCTTTAAAAATACCACCTATACCAATTACAGGAACTTTCACAGTATTTACCACTTGATAAACCATTCTTAAAGCTATTGGTTTTATAGCTGGTCCGGAAAGTCCTCCAAATACATTTCCAAGACGAGGTTTTCTCGTTTCTATATCCACAGCCATTCCAAGAATTGTATTTATTAAAGAGATGCCGTCTGTTCCAGCTTCTTCAGCACTGATTGCAATTTCAGTGATGTCTGTAACATTTGGGGAAAGTTTGGTTATCACTGGTTTTTTTGTGCTCTGTTTTACCAGTTTTACAATATTGTATGTCCATTCTGGGGAAATTGCTGGACATTTCCCATCTTTTCTGACATTAGGGCATGAAATATTAAGTTCAAAACAGGATATTCCCTTTTTTGAAGAGAGAAATTCAACAACTCTTGCGTATTCATCGTCTTCTTCACCGCATACATTCACAATAATTGGAACACCATAGTCTGTTAATTTTGGGAGAATCTCTTCAGCGAATTTTTTCACTCCAATGCCCTGAAGACCTATTGAATTGAGCATGCCACAGGGTGTCTCAAAAATTCTTGGAGGTGGATTTCCTTCTCGTTCATTAAAATAAAGCCCTTTTACTATTATAGCGCCAATTTCTCTTAAATCCAGAAAAGGAGAGAACTCTAATCCATAACCAAATGTTCCACTTGCAGTTATTATCGGATTTCTTAGTTTTATAAATCCCAGATTAATTGTTAGATCTACCATATTATTTCCTTTCCAGAAAAGACCGGTCCTTCTGAACAGGCTTTAACCCACTTTTCTTTTTCCCTGCGCAGTTTTACCACACATCCCCAGCAGGCTCCAATTCCGCATCCAAAAATGGATTCCAATGAATATTCTGCATCCAATTTATTTTTTTCAGCAATTAGAGCAATTTTTTTCATCATTTCATGGGGACCGCATACAAAAATTTTCTCAATTTTATTTCTCTCTTTTAATTTATGTTCAAATAATTCAGTTATTAGGCCATGCCATCCTAAAGTTCCATCTTCTGTGGATGGATAAACCTGTATTTCTTCATCCCAAAATTTTTTTAATAAAGGAAGATCTTTTTCTGTTTTTGCTCCGTATAAGACATAAGGTTTACCACCCGCTTTCTTGATTTCCTTTGCTAAAAAAAATAATGGAGCAATTCCTCTTCCTCCTCCTATTAGATAGTATTCTTTATTTTGAACAGAGGAAGTAATATTAAAGCCTTTTCCAAGAGGGCCGATTATATTTAATTTCTCTCCAACCTTTTTTTCAGAAAGGATGGTTGTTCCAATACCGACAATTTGAAAAAAAATTTCAATTTCTCCAGATGATACATTGTGAATACTGAAGGGGCGTCGAAGAAGAGGATGGAATGAATCATTTACTTTTGCCATTATGAATTGACCGGGCCTGGCCTGCTCTGCAATTTTATAAGTTTTAAGAGAAAGAAGAACCCAATCAGACCATATCTTTTTCCCTATTATCTGAGCAGAATCCACAAACATTACATTTAAAATAACAGAAAACCCCCTTTTTGACAATAAAGCTTTAGTTTATTTTAAATAGAGAAAGTCTCAAGATTTCCAAGAATCTGGAAAAATTAGTTTTTCTTTTCTTTCTTTATTCCTACAGGTTTTGGCTCTTCAAATTCTATTTTTTTACTTACATCCCACTGGCCAAGAAAAACATAACCTGAAGAACCTGTTTGAGCGAAGAGCCTTACCTCAACCACTTTCCAGTGGGGATTATTAATGAATGATGCCTTTGTTCTTCCTTCAACTCCGTAATTGCTTTTTAACAATATAGGATCGCTTTTTTCTCCCGGCATAACGGGTTTATTTCTAATTGCTGCTAAAAAGCAATCTCCTAAATTTTCATAGTCATCCTTGAATCTGAAAATAGCATTGAAATTTATATATCTTAAGGGCTTTGAAGATAGATTTTTTACTCTAAATTGAATTGCAGGGACAAGAATTAATCTTGGAGGCCATGGTTGATAATATTTTGGCACCCATTTGGTCTCAACATCAGTTATTTCAATCCAGGATTTTAATTCCTCAGGAGAAACTTTCTTAAAAACCCCCAATTTTTGTAAAGCTATACCCACAATTATAGCAATTATTGTTAAAATCAATATTGGTAAAAATCTTCTCATTTCTATCTCCTTCTTCTTTTTTAATAGTATAAATCAAAAAATTAGATTGTTCAAATGATTGGTAAAAATTTTTTAACAATGGTAAAATAACTGTAACGAAAATGAAAACAGGAATTGCTGATTTACCATTACATTATGGTAAAGCACCTCGCTGGCTTTTTGAGCTTATGAAAAGCTTAGCTCGTGAAATTACTTCAATTATAATTTATGAGTATGGCGCTGAAGAATTTCTAAGAAAGTTATCAGATCCATTCTGGTTTCAGGCATTTGGCTGTGTTCTGGGTTTTGATTGGCATTCAAGTGGTCTTACAACCACAGTCTGTGGAGCATTAAAAGAAGGATTAAAAGGGAGGGAAAAGGAGCTGGGTTTGTTTATAGCTGGTGGGAAAGGAGCTGTTTCACGAAAAACTCCTTTAGAGATTGAGAATTTTGGTTATCTTTTAAAAGTCAATCCAGAGAAACTGATATATGCAAGCAAAATGGCAGCAAAGATTGACAGTTCAGCCCTTCAGGATGGATATCAACTTTATCATCATTGCTTCATTTTTACAAAAAACGGGTTATGGGCTGTAATTCAACAAGGAATGAGCGAGGAGTCCCGATATGCTCGTAGATATCACTGGTTAAGTGAGAAAGTTTCTGATTTTGTCTGTGAGCCTCATTTTGCAATATGCTGTGACCAAAAAGGAAAGGTTCTAAATATGGTGGCACGGGAAAGCGAAAGAGCTAGGGATTCCATCGTGAAAATAACAAAGGAAAAACCTGATATCATTATTAGTGAAATTAGAAATTTAAAGATGCCTTCACGACATTACATAACCCTGGAGGATATTGAAACAAAAAATTTGAATAAGATTTTGATAAAAACCTATGAAAATCAGCCAGATAATTTTGAGAATCTTTTAAGTATTAAGGGTATTGGCCCAAAAGCTATAAGAGCTTTAAGTCTACTGTCCGAACTTATTTATAATGCTCCTCCAAGCACAAGAGATCCTGCTCGATATAGTTTTGCTCATGGAGGAAAGGATAGACATCCATATCCTGTGGATAGAGAAAATTATGAAAATTCAATAAACTTTTTAAAAGAAACTCTAAATTCAGCTAAAATCGGGTATTATGAAAAACTAAGAGCTTTTCGCAGACTTTCAAAGTTATTTGGTTAAAAATTTCCTGGTAAAAGTAGTTTATTTTTCTCTGAACGGGTCTCTCCTATGCTGGTTACATATATTGCTGGTTGATCCACTACCGGGCATTTATATTCACAAATCCCGCATCCAATGCATAAATCAAGGTCAACAACCGGAGCTTTGGGTTTTTTAATGGTTCCATCTGATTGCTTCACTTCAATTTGTATAAATTTAATAGCTTTCGGAGAAGTTGGACAATGCTCTTCACAAACAATACAGTTTATGCCCTGAGCATAAGGAAGGCATCGATTTTTGTCTATAAAGGCTAATCCAATTTTGATTTTTACTTTCTCTTCAATTTTTAATTCTCTAATTGCTCCAGTGGGGCATACTTGAGAGCAGAGGGAGCAGTAGTATTCACAGTATCCAATTTTTGGAACAAGCCGTGGAGTCCAGAATCCCTCGATTCCTGCTTCACTCAAACAGGGTTGGAGTGCATTTGTTGGACAAACCTTCATGCATTCTCCACATTTCACACATCTTTTTAAGAATTCTTTCTCAGGCAAAGCACCAGGAGGACGAATTAATTCTGGAGAAGAACGTTTATTTGATGAACCTATTCTGAAAAAAGGAACAGCAAGGGCACCAAGAACTGCAGTAAAAACCCATTTTCTCCTTTCCAGATTAATGGATTTTTCTCTCGGAGAGATTCCAAATTTAAAATCAACGGCTTTAACAGGACAGATTCTTCCACACTTAAAGCAGTAAACACACTCTGTTATTTTCCATTCTTCTTCTGGGAAGGGTTGAGCTTGGCCTGAACAGTTAATGGAACATAATCTGCATTCAATACACGTTTCCATATTTATTTTTATTTTTACAAAATTCAACCGTGAGATAAACCCCAACAATGCACCCAATGGGCAGATATATTTACACCAAAATCTCGAGGTTAAGAGATTCAGAAGAATGATAGTTATAAATATCAGTCCAATAAAAAAGCCCTGATTAAAATTCGAATTGATAATGAATTTGTAACTAAACTGTGCAAGGGGGTCAGCTATAAAATCTAATTTCAACTTTGAAAGAATACTTACAGAAATATTGAAAGCGTAATTAATGGCAGGAAAAACACTGACTGTAAAAGAGCGAACAGTTAAGGATATAGGATCAAAAATTCCTACTAAATTTAGGGAAAAAATCGAACTAACGAGAATGAATATGAGTAAAAGATATTTCCAATTAATTATTTTAAATTCTTTCTCTGTTTTTCGTAATTTTAATTTTTGAAATATAAAAGAAAAGAATTGATTAATTGCCCCAAGAGGGCAAACCCATCCACAGAAGACCCTGCCAAGGAAAATAGTTATAAAAATTGTAATTAGGGAGAGCAGAAAAGCAGTAAAAAGAATATGAGAGGATAGGAAGGTTGTAATTGCCAGTAAAGGGTCAAAATGGAAAAATGTTTCAACAGGACCAATATAATCACCATCCGGGAATTGGGTTTTCAACAAAAGATAGATAAATAATATAAAGAAAAGGAACTGAGTAATCTGTCGAAAAGTTTGGATTAGTAAAAATTTCTTAGACCTTTCTCTGTTCAATTCTCAACTTCTCCAGGTTTATTTCTCCAAGGCCTCTTTTGTATGCTAATTTGAGGTAACCCAATTCCTCTGGTTTTACATCAAAAAATGTTGCTCCATATGAGTCAACAGCAACATAGTCTATCCCTATTACAATTGTTTTCTGTAATTTCACATCTGAAAGTCTGCCACCTTGAGGACCATTTTTTATAAGTATTCGATAAGCATCTAAAATGGTTAAGCATGGTTTAAAGAAAGCAGATAAGTCAGTAATAGCCTGGTCAATTCGTTGATGAAGCTGATTTCTGTTTCCTCCGAGACATCCTATCCAGTTTTTCATTCCCATCGTAAGTCTGGTTAAGCTATGATGTTTTGCTATTGGCACATTTATTATTTTATCTGCTTCTAAAAAATCTGAATAGACTTCCCATTCCTTAAGCCATTCGCCTTTGAGATTGACTTTTTTCAAGTGTCTGGGATTAGGGAAATAAACCTTTGCTCCAGCAGATTTTGCAGCTTTAGCAATTCCAGATCGGGTATATGTTCTTCGAGCTTGATTACAGGGATTATCAAGGACTTTGACCTGTTTCGCTCCCGCTTTATAACATTCCTCAATTACTGCTTTAACCACATATGGATTTGTATTTGCTGCCTGTTCAGGTTTCCTGTCCCATCCTATATTAGGTTTAACAACAACAATATCTCCCTTTGAAATAAACCTTCTCATTCCTCCAAAAAGAGATATTGCTTCTTTTGTGATTTGATATGGGTCATCACCTTTAACTACAACAAGGTCTGGATAATTTTTCTCATTGGAAAATAAAGGAAAATTGAAGGTTAATGCTGTTCCTCCAATTATTGTTTTTATTAAAAATTCTCTTCTTTTCATCTTGAAACCTCATTATTGAGTTTAACATTTTTTCCAAGAGAATTAATATAATCAATTATTCCATCGCATATTCCTTCTGCAATTCGCTGTCTATATTCATCACTTTTTAATTTTACATTTTCATAAGGATTGCTAAGGAAAGATGTTTCAATAAGAACAGCAGGCATGTCAGCTCCTATTAAAACCCAAAACGGTCCACCCTTTACTCCTAAGTCTTTTATATTCGGATAAATTGGAGATAAACTTTTTATAATATTTTTTTGTATATTGAAAGCAAGTTCTCTGGATTCCTCAATTTTACTGTTTTGAATTATTTTTTTTATTATTTCCTCCATTTCACCTATTTTTTTGGTAGATGTTGCATTTTCTCTTGCAGCAACTTCTACAGCATGCGGATCCTGTGTAAAATTCAGATAGTATGTTTCAATCCCCTTTGCGTTTAAATTTGGACTTGAATTTGCATGAATTGATATAAAAAGATCAGCCATTTTTTGATTTGCAATAACTGCTCTGTCTTCAAGAGGGAGGAATGAGTCATCTTTACGCGTGAGTATAACTTCTAAATCTGTGTTTTCCTCGAGCACCTTTTTAACACGTCTTGCAATATCAAGCACTATTTCTTTTTCCACTATGAGCTTGTCCTTACTAATTGCTCCCGGGTCTTTCCCTCCATGTCCAGGGTCAAGAACAATTGTTTTTACTCCTAAACCAAGCTGTCTCACTAAACTGTATCTTCCCCTTGTAGAAGGTTTTGGAGGTTTATAATTTATTGCTTTTCTTTTCTGTTCACTTTCTCTTTCCTTGGGATATATATCAATTACTATTCGAAAGGGATCTAGCAAATGAAAGATACGATAATCTCTTATTTTACTAAAATCAAGATCAAGAACTAATCTCACCAAATTATAACTATGTTGAGCAATCCTTATTCTTTTCAAATAGACATTATTTATTTCAAAAGTTTTGTTTTTTAATGAAGAATCTAATTTTGTCTGGCAGAAATCTATATAAATTCTATCAGGGTTATATAATTTTCCATGATAATATTCTCTCAATGCTTCTATATCTACTACTACGCGGGTGAAAAACGGGTGATTGTGATACCGGACATTTAAAACCTTTGCCCTCGGTAATAAAGAGAGATTATATAGAAGAGGTATAAGTATAAGAAATAATGTGATTTTTTTTAAATTCATCTTTTTTATTTTAAGAAACAAGAAAACATAATGTCAAATTATTGAAAAAAATCTTCCTATTATTATCTAGTAATTTGTGTGTTTTCTTGACTTTTTAAATTTATAAAATTAATATATCTTCTATATTGAAAAATGAAACAGTACAATTACAAGGAGATTGAAGAAAAGTGGCAAAAGATTTGGGAGAGGGAGAAGACTTTTGAAGTGAAGGAAGATCCTTCAAAGAAGAAATTCTACTGCCTTGAAATGTTTCCCTATCCATCTGGCATGATTCATATGGGACATGTCAGAAATTATTCAATTGGTGATGTAATTGCCCGCTTTAAAAGAATGAAAGGATATAATGTGCTTCATCCAATAGGATGGGATGCACTTGGTTTACCAGCTGAAAATGCAGCAATCAAACACGGTCTACATCCTGAAAAATGGACAATAGATAATATAAATCGTATGAGGGAACAACTTAAAAGGTTGGGTTTCAGTTATGCATGGGAAAGAGAGATAAATACTTCTTCACCCGAATATTACAAATGGAATCAATGGTTTTTTATAAAAATGTTCGAGAAAGGCTTGGCTTATAGAAAGAATAGCTGGGTTAATTGGTGTCCTACCTGTAAAACGGTTCTTGCAAATGAACAGGTCATCAGTGGGAAATGCTGGAGATGTGATTCTGAAGTTACACAGCGAGAGATGGAACAATGGTTTCTGAAAATCACAGAGTATGCAGAGGAATTACTTGAGGGACATAAGGAATTGAAAAAATGGCCAGAACATGTGATTCAAATGCAGAAAAACTGGATTGGGAAAAGTGAGGGCACAATTGTAAAATTTCCAGTGGTAAATTCCTCAGAGGTTTTAGAAGTTTTTACAACGCGAATTGACACTATTTTTGGTGCCACCTTCCTTGTGCTTTCTCCAGAACATCCACTTTCTAAAAAATTAATAGAGGATTTACCAAATAAAGAAGAATTATTTGATTGGATTGATAAGACTATTAAAGAAATGCGTTTGAGGCGGGGAGAAGAATTGGAAAAAGAAGGTATATTTACAGGCAAAAAGGTATTAAATCCTTTTTCAAGGAAGGAAATTCCTGTTTGGATTGCAAATTATGTGCTTTTCGAATATGGAACAGGTGCAATAATGGCTGTTCCTGCTCATGATCAGAGAGATTTTGAATTTGCAAAAAAATACAATCTTCCAATAAGGGTTGTCATCAAACCCAAAGATAAAGATTTAGAAAGTGATTCTCTCTCTGAAGCCTTTGAGGAATATGGAATATTGGTAAATTCAGGGGAATTCAATGGATTGGAATCCAAGAAGGCAATAAATTTAATGAATGAATGGGCTGAAAGGCAAAATATTGGTAAAAGAGCAATACTATACAGGCTCAGAGATTGGGGAATTTCAAGACAAAGATACTGGGGAACCCCGATTCCTATTGTTTATTGTAAAAAATGTGGAATAGTTCCTGTCCCTTATGAACAATTACCCGTTCTTTTACCAAAGGATGTGAAATTCACAGGAGAAGAGGGTTCACCTCTTGAGAAAGTGGAATCCTTTGTTAATACTAAATGTCCAAAATGCAATGGTCCAGCAAGAAGAGAGACTGATACAATGGATACTTTCTTTGATTCATCCTGGTATAATTATCGATATACCTCACCCAAGGAAAATACTCGACCTTTAAATCCTGAGGCTGTTAAATATTGGATGCCAGTGGATATTTATATTGGTGGAGTAGAACATGCTATTCTGCATTTAATTTATGCAAGATTCTTTTCAAAGGTTATCAGGGATATGAATTTAACAAATATAAATGAACCGTTCCCCCATCTTCTTGCACAGGGCATGGTAACAAAGGATGGCGCTGCAATGTCAAAATCAAAGGGGAATGTTGTTTATCCTGAGGAATTTATTGAAAAATATGGAGCTGATACTCTCCGTCTTTTCATTCTCTTTGCTGCTCCTCCAGAGAAAGACCTGGAATGGAGTGATAAGGGGGCAGAGGGATGCTTCAGGTTTCTGACTAGGGTATGGAGACTTGTTCATGAATGTCTGGATTTATTTAATCAGAATATAGGCTATAATGAAAAAGAATTGTCAAAAGAAGCATTAGAAGTTCTCAAGAAAACCCATCAAACAATTAAAAAAGTTAGTGAAGATATTGAAAAGAGATATCATTTTAATACAGCTATTTCTGCTATTATGGAATTGTATAATAAGGTTTCCCAGTATAAAGAGAAATTAAAAGAAGACAGCAAGGGAAAAGCAATTTTAAAGGAATCCATAGAGGCAATTATTATATTGCTTTCTCCTTTCGCACCTCATATATGTGAGGAGTTATGGCAGATTACAAATCATAAAGAATATTTGATTAATACAAAATGGCCTGAATACAAACCTCACCTCATAAAAGAAGAAGAAGTTACCTATATTGTTCAAATAAATGGGAAATTGAGGGCTAAATTACAAGCTCCGGTTGGTTTGAGTGAGAAGGAAATCAGAGAGAGGATTTTATCCATTCCATCTGTGCAGAATCATTTAAAGGGGAAATCCATTAAGAAACTAATTTACATACCGAACAAACTTGTAAATATAGTGACATAAAATGAATTTCAGATTTAAACCATTCTTAATTCTTACAATAATTTTATGTTTAATCCATTCAATAAATTGTGGTTATAAATTAAGTGGGACAGGAAGTTTTCTTCCTCCTCATATAAAGACCATAAGTGTTCCAATGTTTAAGAATAATACGCAGAGATACCAGCTCGATGAAAAATTTACACAGGCTGTTATAAATGAGCTTGTTGCTCGAGGTCGATTTAAAATTTCAAGTGCTCAAGAAAAGGCTGATGCAATTTTATTAGGGGAAATAAATTCTTTCACAGTAAATCCTATATCTTTCACTGAAGAAGGAAGGGCTGATAGATATAGTATTACAATTGTTGCAAAGGTTGTTTTCAAAGATCTTGTTAGAAAAAAGGTTTTGTTTATGAATTCTCATTATGTTTTTCGTGATGAATATGAAATAACAGGCCAGGGTGATTTTTATTCAGAAGAAACAGTAGCCATTGAAAGAATATCTGAAAAATTTGCACGAAGTGTGGTAAGTTTAATAGTAGAGGGTTTTTGATTTTTGAATTACTTTAAAGTAAAAAAAGACTTAGAAAATAATATTTTATATCCATCCTATTTTCTTTATGGGGAGGAGACTTTTCTTATAGAGGAAATAATAAATTTGATAAAAGAAATTCTTGTTCCCTCTGAAAAGGGAGGATTTAATTTTAATAAATATGATTTAAATGAAAATAAATGGGAAGATATCATATCTTCAGCTCAGACAGTTCCTTTTCTCTTCTCAAAGAAGAGAGTTATTTTAGTAGAAGTAAGGAATAGAAAAAACGAGAATCTAACAAAATCAGATGAAAATCTTTTAAAAAACTTCTTTTCTTCTTTTCCATCCCATTGCATTTTAATAATAAGAGCTGATAAGTGCGATAAGAGAAGACCATTATATAAATTTTTTACAAGTTTACCTTCTAATATATGTTTTCAAGTTGAATTTAAATTATTAAAAGCAAACCAGCTTTTATTGTGGATAGATGAAAAGGTTAAATCTAATGGCAAAATTATTGGCTTCAGCGAAAAACAGAAATTAATTGATATAGTGGGAAATGATTTAAGGAATTTAAATAATGAACTTGAAAAATTAATAGCTTTTATTGGTGATAGAAGAGAAATTCGTTCAGAGGATATAGAAGAAGTTACAGGTCATATTAAAAGTTTTGCCCTTTGGGAGTTTACAGAGAGTTTAGAAAAATTTGATTTTGAAAAAAGTTTATCTATTTTTCAAAAGCTCTTAAAGGAAGGTTATCATCCTTTGGTTATTCTAAGTTTCCTTACCCAATTCTTCCATAATCTATTATCTATTAAATTGATTATGAAGGAACAAGACGTTGATTTTAATAGTATAGCAGAAAATTTATCAATGCCATATTTCAAAACTAGAGATTTTATTGAGCTTGCGAATAAATTTAGTGAGTCTGAATTAAAGTATCTTATTAATCGTCTTCATCAGCTTGAGCTAAAATTAAAAACAAGCTCTGTGAAGCCTAAAATTTTAGTAGAAAATTTTATTTATGAATATTGGAGAAGAAAAGGGAAGAAAGATTTTATTTAGGGGTAGAGGTGGCAAGTAAAGCATTAACTTGTTTTGTAAGTCTTGATTTGTATCTATCCCCTGTTCGAGGATGGATTGTTCCTTTTTTAACAGTCTTGTCAATAATTGAGATTGTCTGCGGTAACAATTTTAAAGCTTCTTCCACATTCCTATCCGCTATTGCTTTTCTCAGTTTTTTTATTTGTGTTTTCATAGCTGATTTATTTCTCTTATTTATTTCTCTTCTTTTTAAGCTCCTACGGTGTTCTTTTTCAGCTGATTTATGTCTTGCCATCTCTTCTTCACCTTCAATATATTTGAAAAATTATAATACTTTAATTTAAAGGACTATGTCAAGTGAACAAAAATATAAAAGACTGTTGAAATCAACAGTTTCTGTTTCATTGCCAACTATTTTTAGTAGAGTCTTGGGTTTTTTCCGGGATATACTTCTGGGATACTTTATGGGGACAGGAACAGGAGCCGATGCTTTTACAATAGCCTTTGTTATTCCAAATTTGTTAAGAAGACTGACTGCTGAAGGTGCATTAACAGCAGCATTTATTCCTGTTTTTACTGAGATAAAGGTAAATGAAAAAAAGAAGAGAGTAATAGATTTTGCGAATGCAGTTTTTTACAATCTCGGTTTAGTCGTTTTGATTATAGCTATTCTTGGTATTATCTTTGCTCCTTATTTGGTTAAAGTAATAGCAATTGGATATAAAGAAATTCCGGGCAAGTGGGAACTTACCATTAATTTAACAAGAATTATGTTTCCTTATATTTTTCTGATCAGTTTGGCTGCACTTTGTTCTGCTATTCTGAACTCTTATTTTAAATTTTTTATTCCAGCATCCACTCCAATTCTTTTTAACATAGCAATAATTCTCTCCGCGTGGTTTTTCACAAGTAAATTTACAGAACCTGCGTATGCCTTTGCTATAGGAGTAATAATTGGAGGCTTTTTCCAGTTTTTTGTTCAGATTCCTTTTCTTTTAAATTTAGGATTCAACTTTAAACCAAGAATTACCTTTAAGGATGAAGCTGTTAGAAAAGTAGGGAAATTAATGGTTCCAGGAATTTTTGGTTTTGGAATTTTTCAAATTAACTTGGCTTTAAGCAGAGCTTTAGCCTCTCTTTTGGAGGAAGGAAGTGTTTCAGCACTCTATTACGCTACGAGAGTGAGAGAGCTTACACTCGGGTTATTTTCAATTGCTCTCTCAATTGCTTTACTCCCGACTTTATCAGAACAGGCAGCTCAAAGGAAAATGCCAGAAATGAAAAAGACATTAATTTTCTCGCTAAAATTAATAGTTCTTATTACTCTTCCATCACTAACAGGTCTTTTACTTCTTTCAAAGCCCATTATACAGGTGCTTTTTGAAAGGGGTGCTTTTGTTGAGCATTCTACAAATCTTACTTCTACTGCGCTTGTATTTTTTTCAATAGGTCTTCCATTCATTTCAGGAAGCAAAATTTTAAATACAGTTTATTATTCTCTTAAGGATACCAAGACTCCTGTAATTATAGCAGCAATAACAATGGTGTTTTATTTATCTCTTTCCTTTATTCTAATGAAACCCCTTAAAGTAGGAGGAATTGCACTAGCTCTGTCCCTGGCAGAGGCTGTTGGTCTTTTCCTGCTTTGGATATTTTTGGAGAGAAAAATAGGTGGTATACCCAAAAGGGAATTATTTATTTTTAGTTTTAAAGTAATTACCTGTTCTATTTTAATGGGAATTTTTATATGGATTGCTAGTAAAGAAATTTCCTTTTCAGAACTAATATTTATTAAAAAACTTGTTTATCTTTTTGTATTAATATTCTTGAGTATTGCACTTTATTTTTCATCCTCTTTATTAATTAATAGAAATGAATTAATATCTATTATTAATATTTTTAAAAAAAGAAAATAGCAAAATGAAAGTGGTTCTTCAGCGAGTAAAAGAGGCAAATGTGAAGGTTAAAGGAGAGGTTGTGGGTAAAATTGGGAAAGGAGTGGTGCTTTTAATTGGAATCGAGAGAGGGGATGGAGAGGAAGGTGCTAAATATCTGGCGAATAAGATTGTAAACTTGAGAATTTTTCCTGATAATAAGGGGAAAATGAACCTTTCTTTACTTGATGTAAAAGGCGAGATTTTAGCGGTTTCCCAGTTCACTTTAGCTGCATCTCTTAAAAAAGGTAGAAGACCAAGTTTTGAGAACGCGGAGGAGCCTCAGAAAGCAGAAAAATTATTTAACTTTTTTGTAAAAGAATTAAGAGATAGAAGAGTAAAGGTGGAGACAGGGATATTTGGAGCAATGATGGAAGTTTTCTTAATTAATGATGGACCAGTAACTTATATTTTAGAATATCCGAAATGATTTTAAACAAGTTCTAAAATGTGACCTAATTTTTCCTTTTTAGTTTTTAAATAATTCCTATTTATTTTATTCGGTGGGATTTCAAGAGGAACTCTTTCAACTATTTCAAGGCCATAACCTGAAAGGCCAATGAATTTTCTTGGATTATTTGTTAATAATCTTATTTTTCGGACCCCAAGGCTTAAGAGAATCTGTGCACCTATACCGTAATCTCTTTGATCTGGCTTGAATCCAAGTTTTTTATTGGCCTCAACTGTATCCTCTCCTCTATCCTGAAGCGCATAAGCTTTTATTTTGTTAATAAGCCCAATTCCTCTTCCCTCATGATTGAGAATATAGAGTATTACACCTTTTCCCTCCCGAGCTATCATTTTCATTGATTGATGGAGCTGTTCTCCACAATCACATCTAAGCGAACCAAAGGCATCTCCTGTGAGACATTGAGAATGAGCTCTCACTAGAACAGGTTCATTTTCTTTTATTTCACCAGCAACAAGTGCAATGTGATGTTCATGGTTAATTATGTTTTCAAAGACATAAATCTTGAATAAACCATATTTTGTCGGTAATTCTGCTTCCACCACTTTTTTAACAAGGCGTTCATTTTTTAATCTATATTTAATTAAATCAGCAATTGTTATTATCTTTATATTATGTTTTTTCCCAAATTCAATGAGTTGAGGCATTCGAGCCATTGTTCCATCTTCATTCATAACCTCACAGATAACACCTGCTGGATAAAGACCTGCAAGCCGTGCAATATCAACAGAAGCCTCTGTCTGGCCAGCTCTCTCAAGAACTCCTCCGGGTCTTGCTCTCAAGGGAAAAATATGACCGGGTCTTGCCAAGTCTGACGGTTTTGTTTTTGGGTCAATGGCAGTCAGTATTGTTTTGGCTCTATCATAAGCGGATATTCCTGTTGTAATTCCATATTTTGCATCAATTGAGACCGTGAAAGCTGTTTGGAACGGAGCAGTATTGTCTGTAACCATTAAAGGTAGCTGAAGTTCCTCCAATCTTTCAGGTGTCATGGCAAGACATATTAGTCCTCTTCCATATTTGGTCATAAAATTTATTATTCCAGGAGTAACTTTTTCAGCTGCAATCATAAGGTCTCCTTCATTTTCCCTGTCCTCGTCATCAACAATGATTATAAGTCTTCCCTTTCTTACTTCTTCAATTGCCTCTTCAATGGTAGCTAAGCTCATTTTTTCCTCCCTTTTTCAGCAAATTGCTCGAACCATTGACTGAGATACTTTCCTATTAGATCACATTCAATGTTTATTATATCACCTGGCTTTAGCAGGTTCAAATTGGTGTGTTCAAGAGTGAAAGGAATAAGTTCAATTTCTAAATGATTTTCTGATAGAGAGGCAATGGTTAGGCTTACTCCATTTATTGCAATTGAACCCTTTGGAATTATATATTTTCTTAAGTCCTTTGGATAATAGATAAATAATCTCTTTCCAGTTCCTCTTTTTTCTACTTTTATAACCTTTCCTTTTCCATCCACATGACCTGTAACTAAATGCCCACTTAAAGGAGTTTGAAGAGTTAAGGGCATTTCCAGATTAACTCTACTTCCTGGTTTTAATAACCCAAGATTTGTTTTGTCAATGGTTTCCTGGGATAAAGAAAAATAAAGAAAATCCTTTTCCTTTTTTATAAGGGTCAGACAAACACCATTCACAGCGAGGCTATCTCCCTTTTTTATTTTTGTGGAAATTTCTGAAGCCTGTAGAACCAGTTCCTTCCTTGTATTTTTTCTAACAACTCCCAAATGTTCTATAATTCCTGTAAACATTTAAAAATATCCCTCAATTAATATATCCTTGTCAATTCTGAAATAAAAAATTTTCTTTAATTTAAGGACATCCTTCAACTCTTTGATTTGAGATTCTTCGAAAAGAGAAGGAGCCTCTTTGCCACCTATGAAAATTGGAGCTACAAAAATGAATATTTTATCAGCTAATCCTTCCATTAAAAAAGAGCTAAAAATTTTTCTTCCTCCCTCGACTAAAATACTTGTAATTTCTCTTTTAGCAAGATCCTTTAGAACCTCAATAATCGGAATCCTGCTTTCTTTTAATCTTAAGGGAATCACCTTTATTCCTCTTTTCTCAAGCATATTTATTTTCTTCTTAGAGCTACCTTCACCTGTATAAATGATTATATCTCCTTTTGAAATAGTGCGTAATATTTTTGAGTTTTCAGGGATTTTAAGAGTGGAATCTAATATAACTCTTTTTATTTTCTTATTTCGCCATAAGGGATGACGCACTGTAAGGAGAGGGTCATCACGAAGAATAGTATTTATACCAACCAATATGCTATCGAATTCCCCTCTTAATAAATGGACATATTCTCTTGCTCCCTTTGAAGAGATCCATTTTGATTGAAAGCTTTGTGTGGCGATTTTTCCGTCAATGCTCATAGCAACTTTTAAAGCAACAAATGGAAGTTTACTTTTGATGTATTTAAAATATACCTCGTTTAGTTTTTTTGATTCTTCTTCAAGGAGCCCAACTGAAACTTTTATGCCCTTTTCTTCTAATTTTTTAACGCCTTTTTTATATACTAGAGGATTTGGATCAAATGTCGAAATTACAACTCTTTTTATTTTAGATTCAATTATTTTCTCGACACAAGGAGGTGTCCTCCCCCAGTGTACACAGGGTTCAAGATTGAGATAAAGAGTGCTATCACTGGCTCGAGGACCAGCTCTTTCTATTGCAACTGCTTCTGCATGAGGTTTTCCAGCACTTTCATGAAAACCATAACCTACTATTTTTCCATCCTTCACTATAACTGCTCCAACGCATGGGTTCGGGCTGGTCCAGCCTTTTCCTTTTCGAGCAAGAAATAAAGCTAGTTTTAAATATTTAATGTCTTCTAAGTTACTCATCTTAATAATGCCCTCGCATATTCTTCTGGTGAAAATTCCATTATATCATCCTCTCCTTCCCCAACACCTATAAATTTCACAGGTAAACCCAATTCATCTGATATTCCAATCACACATCCTCCTTTTGCTGTGCCATCAAGTTTTGAAACAAAAATTCCAGTTAATCCGGTAAATTTTAAGAATTCTCTTGCCTGTTGTATTGCATTTTGTCCAATTCCAGCATCAAGAACTAAAAGCACATCATGTGGAGCTCCTTTCACTTGTCGCGCGCATATTCGTGCTATTTTCTCCACTTCCTGCATTAGATTAATCTTGGTATGAAGCCTGCCACCTGTATCAATTAAGAAAACATCTACATCTTTTATTTTTAATGCATCAAATACCACTGAAGCTGGATCTTTTGCTGTGTAATTTTTAAAAACAGGAACACCTATCTTTTCTCCCCAGACTAAAAGTTGCTCAATAGCAGCTGGACGAAAGGTATCTGCTGCCACCATTATTACCTTCATTTTCCTCTTTTTTAAATAATTTGCAAGTTTTGCAGTGCAAGTGGTTTTACCACTCCCATTTACGCCTACCAGCATGATAACTGTTTTTGATTTTCCGAAATTTAAATTGATTGGTGATTTTGTGAGAATACTCACAATTTCATTTTCAATAATCCTTTTTACTTCCTCGGGAGAAAATTGAACTCTAATTTTTTCTCTAATTGAGTTAATTATCTTTTGGGTGGAATTCCATCCTACATCTGCTAAAATTAAAGATTCTTCAATCTCCTCAATTAATTCTTCTTTTTTTTTGTTTTTTAGAAGAATATTTTCTATGGTATTTTTAAATTTTTCTCTTGTTTTGCTTATTTTATTCTTCAGGATTAAATCCATTTTAAGGTATTATAGAATCAGGTCATTTCAAAGTCAATTTTTGAGTTGACTTTTTTACTGTTTTGGGAAAAAATAATATTGAGTGAGGAAAGAATGAAAGATATATGGAAAGGGATATTAACCTTAATACTGTTTGGTTCTGCTTTTCTTTTGGGATATTATTTCGGAGAAGAGAAGATAAAAAATAAGATACCTAATTTTCAGGAAGAAGAGGATTTTAATTTGTAAGTTTTATTAATACTTGACATAAAAAAAACACTTAATTAATATAAACTCTTACTTTCTTTTTTAAAGAGGAGTCCAGTGAAAAGAACATATCAACCAAATATTCGGAAGAGGAAAAGAACGCACGGATTTTTAGTTCGGATGAAAACAAAAGGCGGTCAGAAGGTAATAAAGAATAGAAGAAGGAAAGGAAGAAAAAGACTCACTGTTTAATGGATGAGAGATTAACTCCTAAAGAAAGAATAAGGAAAAGAAAAGAATTTTACAACTTATATAAGAAAGGAGAGAGAATAAATAGCAAATATTTAAGCGCAATTTATTATCCAAACAATCTAGGATTTTCTCGATTGGGTATTTCAGTTAACAAGAATTTCGGTAAGGCAGTTAAAAGGAATAAAGCAAAAAGGTGGATTAGAGAGCTCTTCAGAAGAAACAAACAGCTTTTAAAAGTACCAGTGGATATTCTATTTATGCCAAAAAAATCCATTCTGGAAACAGAGTGGCAGGAACTTCAGGAGGACTATAAAAGACTTATTTCTTCAATCCGAGTTAAAAAAAATGAGGAAAATTGTATTAGGGTTAATAAAATTTTATAAAAAATTTATTTCTCCTTTGCTCGGTAATAGATGCAGATTTTATCCCACTTGTTCAGATTATACCTTTCAGGCAATAGAGAAATATGGATTATTTAAGGGATTATTACTCGGAGGAAAAAGATTATTGAAGTGTCATCCCTTTAATCCTGGAGGTATAGATCCTGTCCCTTAAGGGTTAAAAAATGGAAAAAAGAATTTTATTAGCAATTATCCTTTCTTTTGTGGTGGTGATCCTATATCAAGCATTATTCATGAATAAGCCTTCTCCACCACCTTCTGAGCCAGGAAAAGAATTAGAAGTGAAAGTGAAAACAGAGAAATTAGAAACTCCACCTGTGAAGATCAAAAAGATTCAGAAGATTATACCAGAAGAAGAAATCAGCCATGTGAAAGAAGAAGAAATTATAGTAAAAACACCTCTATATGAGGCAATATGGACTAATAGAGGAGGCGTCTTAAAGAGCTGGAAACTGAAAAGACATAAAGATGATGATGGAAATCAATTAGAACTTGTTTCTCAGCTGGCAGAAGAGATAGACATGTATCCCTTTTATGTTTTAATCGAAAATGGAGATTATAATTCTGTAATAAATAATGCTCTTTATAAGTCTTCTAAAAAAACTATTGAACTTCGGGAAGGAGAAGAAGGTAAACTAGAGTTCATTTATTCCAATGGAAAGGATATTTATATTAAAAAGATATTTTATTTCAATGGAGACGATTATCTTGTTAAGCCGGAAATTAAAGTACTGATAAACGGGAAGTTAGAGATCCCCCAGATTTTATGGGGACCGGGATTAAGAAAAATTTCAGAGTCAGAGAAGAAAAGAAAATTCATAGGTGGAAGAAATATAGCTGTTCTCATAGGAAATAAAGTAAATAGAGTGAAAGAAGAAAAAATAAAGCCTGAGGAGAATGTTTATTTATATCCCCGCTGGGCAGCATATGAAGATACATATTTTACAGCTTTATTTTTGCTAGACCCAAATAGGTCAAGAGCAAGAGCTTTGAAAATAATAAAAGATGATAAAGCTTATTATTTTTTGTCAGTTACTGAACCTCAAAAAGCTTTCATTGGTCCCAAGGAATATGATGCTCTATTAAAACTTGGAAACCAGGCTAAGAAATTAATAAAATTTGGATTTTTTGGCTGGATTGCAGAGATTTTACTAAGGGCATTGAAATTTATTCATAAATTTGTTCCTAATTATGGTTTTTCTATAATGATTCTCACTTTAATAATTAAAATATTGTTTTTTCCTTTGACATTCAGTAGTTCAAAATCAATGGCTAAAATGCAGGAAATCCAACCAAAAATAAAGGCACTCCGTGCAAAATATAAGAAGGCCAAGACAAACATTGAGCAAAGAAGAAAATTAAATGAGGAAATGATGAGACTCTATAAGGAACATGGAATAAATCCAGCAGGCGGATGTCTTCCCTTATTGATCCAAATACCTGTGTTCTGGGGATTCTTTAGACTTCTGTTAGTGTCCATAGAACTCCGACATAGCCCATTTATCCTCTGGATAAAAGATCTTTCTGTTAAAGACCCTTATTATGTGACTCCGATACTAATGGGTGTGACACAATATATAAGTCAGAAAATGACCCCCACCTCTGCTGATCCAAATCAGGCAAGAATAATGTTAATAATGCCAGTAATAATGACATTATTTTTTATGAATTTTCAGAGTGGATTAGTTCTTTACTGGTTGACAAATAATATTCTTCAGATTGCCCAACAATACGCTATAAATAAACTGATGAAGAAAAGCAAAAAAGAGAAAAAAGGTAAAAATGGAGGAAAAAAGAAAAGAAAATAGTCAGGCTGCTTTGGAATTTAAGGGGCGAAATTTAGAAGAAGCAATCAAGTCAGCTGAAAGACATTTCAAACAGCATCGTTCCAATTTAGAATATAGGGTGGTGGCGGAAAAAACAAGACTTATGGGAGCGAAGAAAAAGGAAGTTGTAATTCAGGCCTGGATTAGAAGTAATCAGAGCTTCCCCGAATTAAGAGAATTTTTGAATAATTTTTTGAGGATTTTTCCTTTAAAATTAGAATTTTATTTAAGAGAAAGGGAAACTACAATTGATGTTATTTTTAATGGCCAGGATAGATTTTTTTTGTTAAGGAAGGAAGCTTCCCTTTTAAATGCCATTCAACATGTATTAAATAAAGTTTTTTCCTCTCTGCCAAAAAGAATCCAGTGTGATTGCAATAATTACAGGAAAAAGAGGGAGCGAAAAATAATTTCTCTTGCTGAAAAAGCTGCGGAAAAGGTGGTTCAAACTGGAGAGAAGGAAGTATTGGGTTTAATGAATCCTTATGAAAGGAGAATCGTTCATTTGAGAATAAACCAAATTCCAGGTGTGAGCAGTGAGAGTATAGGAGATGGGTTTTATAAAAGGGTTGTAATCTTTTCCATTTCCTCTCGAGAAAATCAGTAATTTTAAAATTCTTGTCTATTAATTTATAATATTATTAGCAATGATAGAGGAAACCATTATCGCACTTTCTACACCTCCAGGGAGAGGTGGACTTGGTATTGTCAGGCTAAGTGGGAAAAAAGCATACTCAATTGCAAAAAAAATATTTAAGCCAAAAAATAATAGTTTAAAAGAAATTCCTCCTCGCTGTCCAGTTTTAGGACGAATAATAAATCCAGAAAATGGTGAACCATTTGAAGAAGCATTCGTAACTTATTTTCCCGCACCCAATTCTTACACAAGAGAGGATGTGATCGAAATTAGCTGTCATGGAAGTCCGGTAGTATTAGAAGAGATAATAAAACTCGGCATAAAATATGGCGCAAGATTAGCAAAACCAGGTGAATTTACCTTAAGGGCTTATTTAAATGGAAGAATTGATTTGATTCAAGCAGAGGCAGTTAATGATTTGATAAATGCATGGACAATGGATCAAGCAAAAATTTCTTTTTCTCAGTTAGAAGGTAATTTATCTAAAAAAATTAATAACTTAAGAGAAAAATTAATCACCCTTCTTTCAAATATAGAGGCAATTATTGAATTTCCAGAGGAAGGGGTTGAAATTTCGCGTTCTGAAATAAATCAGGAAATAAAGAATATAATGAAATTTATTCAGCCTTTAATTGAAAGCTTTGATTATGGGGTAAAATTGAAAGAAGGTGTGAAAGTTGTTATTACTGGGAAGCCAAATGTTGGAAAATCATCCCTTTTTAATGCTCTCCTTCAGAGGGAAAGAGCAATAGTTACCCCATATCCTGGAACTACAAGAGATTATCTGCAAGAAAGAATCACAATAGATGGAATAAGTTTTATTTTATTTGATACTGCAGGAATAGAAGATTCAACTCATCCAATTGAAGTAGAGGGTATCCAGAGAGGAAGGAGATTAATTGATGAAGCGGATGGTGTATTATTACTTTTTGACTTATCTGAGAAAGAAAGCGAAGAAGATTTCCAGTTAATAGAAAAAGTTAGAGATAAAAATGTAATATTTGTTTTTAATAAAATGGACTTACCAGTGAAAATTGATAAAGAGATTATACTGAAAAAAATAAATGGATATCCATGGCTTGAGATATCAGCAAAGGAAGAAAGAAATCTTGAGAAATTAAAGAAGTTAATCAGAAAGATTTTTATTCCCGATGAAAAAAAGACTGAAGAAATAATTTTAAGTTTAAGACAGAAAATATTACTCGAGAAGGTTAAGGAATCTCTTGTGGGAGCGAGTAAGCTTTTAGAGGAGGGCTATTCTGAGGAATATTTTATGGAAGAAGCCAGGAAGGCTGCTGATTATTTGGGAGAGTTAACTGGAAAAATAAAGATTGATGAAATTTTAAATGAAATATTTAATAATTTTTGCATAGGAAAATAACATGAGCTTTATTGATGAATTTGATGTTATAGTTATTGGTGCAGGTCACGCTGGCTGTGAAGCAGCCCATGCTTCTGCAAAAATGGGATTGAATACAGTCCTGATTACTATTCATTTGGAAACAATTGCACAGATGTCTTGTAATCCTGCTATAGGAGGTCTTGCAAAGGGTCATTTAGTAAGAGAAATAGATGCATTGGGAGGTTTAATGGGATTACTTGCAGATGAAACAGGAATTCAATTCAGACTTCTTAATAGGAGCAGAGGCACTGCAGTCCAAGCTCCAAGAGCTCAAGCTGATAAAGCATTATATCGATTAACTATGAAGAGCTGGCTTGAAAAATGTCCAAATCTCACCATTTTTCAAGGAATCGTTACAGAGATTTTGGTTAAAGATAAAAGAGCCATTGGAGTTAGACTTTTGGATGGAAGTAAAATCAAAGGGGAAGCTGTTATTCTTACTCCGGGAACCTTTTTAAATGGTTTAATACATATTGGTTTAAATAGCTATTCTGCTGGTCGTGCAAATGAACCTCCTTCCATAGAACTAGCAGAGTGCCTCAGGAAATTGGGCTTCAAAATGATGCGTTTGAAAACCGGAACTCCTATGAGACTTGATTACAGCACAATAGAATGGGACAAGTTTATTCCCCAGCCAGGAGACGAAAATCCTGTCCCCTTTTCTTTTCGGACCAAAAAACCTCTGAAAAATAAAATTCTATGTTACATAGGTTATACAAATGAGAGAGTTCATCAAGTTATAAAAAACAATTTGGATAAGTCTCCTCTATATAGCGGTAAAATTATCGGAATAGGTCCTAGGTATTGCCCATCTATAGAGGACAAGGTTGTGAAATTTCCTCATAGAGAAAGACATCAGTTCTTTTTGGAACCCGAAGGATTGAATACAACAGAGGTATATGTAAATGGACTGTCTTCAAGTTTGCCGATTGAGGTTCAGAAGGAAATATTAAGAAATATCCCTGGACTTCAGGATGCAAAAATGTTGAGACCTGCCTATGGTATTGAATATGATGCATCAAGTCCAACTCAGCTAAAACATACCCTTGAAACCAAATTAATAGAAAATTTATATTTTGCAGGTCAGATAAATGGTACTTCGGGTTATGAGGAAGCCGCGGCTCAGGGAATTGTTGCTGGTATAAATGCAGCTTTAAAAATAAAAGGCAAAAAGGAATTTATTCTCGGGAGAGACGAGGCTTATATTGGTGTTCTGATAGATGACCTTGTGACAAGAGGGGTGGAAGAGCCATATAGACTTTTCACATCGAGGGCAGAATACAGGCTTATGTTAAGGATTGATAATGCTGATGAGAGATTGATGAAATATGGTTACAAATTTGGTTTAATAAGTGAAGATGTTTACGAGGAATTTCTAAAGAAAGTTAAAAAATGCAAAAAAATAATCATGTTTCTTGGTGAGAAAAAAATTAAGGTAGATAATAATGAAATTACCACTTTAAAAAAATTTTTAAAAAAACCTAAAATTACTCTGGAAAATGTGATAGAATACCTGCGAGAAGAAGGATTGAATAATTTGTCAGAGGAGGAGAAAAGATATATTGAAGCTGAGGTCAAATACGAAGGATATATCAAAAAACAAAAACGAGAAATCTTAAGAATGAGGAGAGAGGAAAGAAAGAGAATCCCCCCTGAATTAGATTTTAAAAAAATTCCTGGACTATCTAAAGAAATAGTGGAAAAGCTGGAAAAGTATCGCCCGAAAACAATTGGTGAAGCAAAAAAGATATCTGGAATAACACCAGCTGCAATTACTAATATAAGCATTTATTTAAAGATTTTGGAGAGAGAAAAAGCTCAATGATTATGGATTTGAGAAAAGAATTGGAAAATTATTCTATTGAGATTGATGAGAACAAGTTGAATCTTCTTAAAAAATTTTATTTATTTCTTGAGGAATCCAATAAAAAGGTAAATTTAATATCTCGAAGAAATTTTAATAAAACATTTTATACGCTCACCTTTCAGAGCATTTGGGTAGGAAATAAAATTTCTTCCATTAGCTCATTAATAGATGTAGGTTCTGGAGCTGGTTTTCCAGGGATTCCAATTAAGATCTATTTACCATCAATAAAAATTTACTTGGTGGAGCCGAATAAAAAAAAAGTCAATTTTTAGTTGACCTGAAAGAAAAATTGAGTTTGAATAATATGGAAGTAATGAGGTGTGATTTTTCAAAAGCAGTGGAAATATTAGGAAAAAAAGGGGAGAAAATTGATTATTTAATTTCTCAGGGAATAAGAAGAAAAGAGAAACTGGTTACAGAGAAATATAATATAATTCAAAAGGGATACATTTTCTTAACAGGAAGCGAGGAAGTGAAAAGATTGAAAAAATTTAAAAAGCTGTGTAAGTATAAATGGATTGTAGAGAAAATTCCTGAAAAGGAAAATCTTTTTATGATAATACTTAAAATAAAATGTTTCACGTGAAACATTTATTAATAGAAAATGGGTAAGGTAATTTCAATCGCAAATCAAAAAGGAGGAGTTGGGAAAACAACCACAGCAATAAATCTCGCTTCTTGTTTAGCTGTTGCTGAGAAAAAAACCTTAATAGTTGATATAGATCCCCAGGGAAATGCTACGAGTGGACTTGGAAGAAATAAAATGAATTCAAAAGGTGTATATCATGCTCTCATATCAGGAAACTTTTATCCTGATTTAATAATTAACACAGATTTAGAATATCTATATATAAGTCCTTCTTCGCCTGAATTAGCTGGTGCTGAAGCAGAGCTTTTTTCTCTTGAAAACAGAGAGAGGAGGCTTTCAATAGCTCTTTCCACAATAGAGAATAATTTTGAATACATTTTTATAGACTGTCCTCCTTCTCTTGGCTTTCTCACCATAAATGCTTTAGCAGCTTCGCACTCGGTTTTAATTCCCATTCAGTGTGAATATTATTCACTTGAGGGAGTAACTGATTTATTAAAGATTCTGGACGAGGTAAAAAAATATCTTAATCCAGCATTGGAAATTGAGGGTATACTTCTAACAATGTATGATGAAAGAACAAATTTATCTAAACAGGTCGTTGAAGAGATAAGGGATGTGTTTAAAAATAAAGTTTATGACACAATTATCCCTCGAAATGTTACGATTGCTGAGGCACCAAGCTTTGGTAAGCCTGTAATTTTGTATAATATAAAATCAAAAGGGGCGCAAGCCTACCTAAATTTTGCTAAGGAGTTTCTTACAAAATGAGAAAAAAAGCTTTAGGTAAAGGGATAAAAGCTTTCCTATCAGAAGATTTGAGTATTTTAAAGGAAGAAAGATATATAGAAATTGATATTGACCAGATAAAGCCAAGTCCTTATCAGCCTCGTGTGAGATTTGATGAGGAATCTATCAAAGAGCTTGCAGAATCTATAAAGAAAGCAGGAGTAATTCAGCCAATAATGGTTGTGCCACAAAAAGACCACTATCAGATTGTAACAGGTGAAAGAAGATGGAGAGCAGCGCAAAAAATTGGTTTGAAAAAAATTCCCGCGATTGTCAAGAATATTCCAAAAGAAAAACAAATTGAACTTTCTTTAATAGAAAATTTGCAGAGGGAAGATCTGAATCCATTAGAAATTGCACAGGCATATAAACAAATGACAGAGTTGCTTAATCTGACTCATCAGGAAATTGCCGAACGGGTTGGGAAAGATAGAGCGTCTGTAACCAATTATCTTAGATTGTTGAAATTACCTCAAGAAATTCAAAAAGCATTACTGGATAATAAAATTTCTATGGGACATGCACGAGCTATACTTGCTCTTGAAGATCCAGAGCATCAGTTAAAAGTTGCTCACGAAATTATTAAAAGAAACTTATCAGTTCGTGAAACAGAAAGACTCATTAAAAAGTTTGGGAATGGAAAGGAGAGGAAGAAACCACAGATTGATCCTGATATAAGTGCCTTAGAAGAAGAGTTAATGAGAATATTTAGCACAAAAGTAAAAATAAGAAATACAGAAAGGGGAGGGTATGTTAAAATATACTATTATAACAAAGGAGATTTGGAAAGAATTTATAATTTAATAAAGGGTTAAAGAATGAGTAAAAAAGAGAAAAACGATGAAATTTGTGGTTTTATTGACCAGGGAACTGAATTTAACGGGAACTTAAAATTTAACGGAACATTCAGAATCGATGGAAATTTCAAGGGGAAAATAGTTTCAAATTCTAAATTAATTGTTGGAGAAAAGGGAAAAGTGGAAGCTGAGATTGACATTGGTCATCTTATTGTAAGTGGAGAAGTAAAAGGTAAAATAAATGCAAAGGAAAAAGTTGAGGTTTATTCAAAGGGCAAGGTATATGGTGATATAATAACACCAAAATTAATGGTTGAAGAAGGTGCATTTTTTCATGCTTCGTGTAAAATGGATGGATATGGTGAAAAATCCCCAAAATGAATAGGGCTATAGGAATTATACCCGTTAGATATGATTCTAAAAGATTTCCTGGAAAACCTCTCGCTAAAATTCTGGGAAAGACAATGATACAGCACGTTTATGAAAAAGTGATACAGACAGAATTGCTCGAAGAGGTTATTGTAGCCACTGATAGTTTTTTAATCGAGGAAGAGGTAAAAAAATTTAAGGGTAAAGTTATTATGACTTCTCCTAAACATAGAACAGGGACTGAGAGAGTTGCTGAGGTTGCAGAAAAAATGAATTTTGACATTGTAATTAATGTACAAGGTGATGAACCATTGATAGAACCAGAATCCCTAAATGAGCTTGTGAGGTTAATACAAAAAGAAAATGTTCAAATGGCAACTTTGATTGAAAAAGAAACTGATCTTTCATTGTTAAATGATCCTAATGTAGTTAAAGTTGTGGTGGATAAAAATAATTATGTGATATATTTCTCAAGAGCACCAATTCCTTTCAGGGTAAAAAATTTCTTTTATAGGCATGTAGGTGTTTATGGATTTCAAAAAAAATTTTTGATGGAATTTGTAAATTATCCTCCTTCCTTTCTGGAACAGACCGAGGGACTGGAGCAGTTAAGAGCTTTGGAAAATGGGGTAAAAATCAAAGCTATATTTTCAAATTCCTATACATGGGGTGTAGATACAAAGGAAGACCTGGAAAAAGTAATAAAATATTTAGAAGGGAGGAGAAATGCCTAAGTTTATTTTCGTAACCGGCGGTGTGCTTTCTGCATTAGGAAAAGGAATTGCTGCTGCTTCGATCGGATGCTTACTCGAAGCGAGAGGTTTTAAAGTCACTCTTCAGAAATTTGATCCATATTTAAATGTTGATCCTGGAACTATGAGCCCCTTTCAACATGGTGAAGTGTATGTGACAGATGATGGTGCAGAAACAGATCTTGATTTAGGTCATTATGAAAGATTTACAAATACAAAAACCACAAGGGACCATAATTGGACAGCTGGAAAAATATATGAGTCAATAATAAATAAAGAAAGAAATGGAGAATATCTTGGAAAAACTGTTCAGGTTATTCCTCATGTAACGGATGAAATAAAAAATGCAATTTTAAAAATTGCAGATGATAATGATATTGTAATAGCAGAAATAGGGGGAACTGTAGGAGACATTGAAAGTCTTCCTTTCCTGGAAGCAATTCGTCAAATGAGACTTGAATATGGAAAGGAAAATACATTATTTATACATTTAACTTTAGTCCCATATATTAAAACAGCGGGTGAATTAAAAACAAAACCAACCCAGCATAGTGTTAGAGAATTAAGGGAGATTGGAATTCAGCCTGATATCCTTTTATGCAGAACAGATCGTTTCTTACCATCTGAATTAAAGGCAAAAATTTCCCTATTCACAAATGTTCCTGAGGAGGCTGTTATTACAGCTAAGGATGTTGAAAATATATATGAGATACCTTTAGTCTTTGCAAAACAGGGCCTTGATAAAATTATTTTAAAGCTTCTTAATCTTCCAGAAAAACCAAGAAATCTTAAGCAATGGGAAAATTTAATAGAAAGAATGAAAAATCCAAAGGATGAAGTGGATATAGCTCTGGTAGGAAAGTACGCTGGTTTGCATGATTCATATAAAAGTTTGATAGAAGCTCTTGTTCATGGAGGAGTTGCTAATGACTTGAAAGTTAATATTCACTGGATAGAGTCTGAAGAGATCATTCTGGGTAAGGAAAAACAGATCTTGGGAGATGTAGACGGTATTTTAGTTCCAGGAGGCTTTGGAATAAGAGGGATTGAAGGAAAAATTTTGGCAATATCCTACGCCCGAAAAAATAAAGTTCCATTTTTTGGAATATGTCTTGGAATGCAATGTGCTGTAATAGAATTTGCAAGGAATGTTTGTCATTTAGAAAAGGCAAATAGCACAGAATTTGATCCATCTACACCCCATAAAATTTTCTTTAAATGGAGAGAAATAGCAGGAATTGAAAGAATGGGAGGAACAATGAGACTCGGAGCTTACAGGTGTAAGCTTGAAAAGAATTCCTTTGCATATAAAGCATATGGAGAAGAAATAATTTCAGAAAGGCATCGTCATCGATATGAATTTAATCCAGAATATGAAGAGATCCTTGTAAAACACGGACTCTTTATTTCTGGAAAGAATCCAGAGACGAATTTGGTTGAAATTATAGAAATAAGAGAGCATCCATGGTTCTTAGGATGCCAGTTTCATCCAGAATTTAAATCAAAGCCTCTATCACCACATCCTTTATTTAAAGCATTTATTGGAGCTTGCTATGAGTATAGAAACAAAAGAAATTGAGCTTTCACCTGGAATAAAGATTGGTGGGAGAAATCCTCTTTTTTTAATAGCAGGACCTTGTGTTATTGAAAGTGAACATCATGTTTTTTTCCTCGCACAAGAATTAAAGAAAATAACAGATCAACTTGGAATTCCTTTTATTTTTAAAGCCTCCTATGATAAAGCAAATCGTTCCTCCATTTCCTCTTATAGAGGGCCGGGTTTGGAAAGGGGATTGAAAATATTATCATCTATTAAAGAGGAATTAAATATTTTAATAACATCGGATGTTCATGAGACCAAGCAGGTTGAAAAAGCAGCAGATGTGCTTGATGTTATTCAGATTCCAGCCTTTCTCTGCAGACAGACAGACTTACTTGTTGAAGCGGCGAAAACACAGAAGGTGATAAACGTAAAGAAAGGTCAATTTATGGCACCTTGGAACATGGATAAAGTTATTGAGAAAATATTACATCATGGTAATGAGAAAATAATTATTACTGAAAGAGGGACTAGTTTCGGTTATAATAATTTAATCTTTGATGTCAGGGCAATTCCAATAATGAAAGATTTTGGATTTCCAGTAGTGATTGACGCTTCTCATAGCGTTCAAAAACCAGGAGCAAAAGGAACCTCCTCTGGAGGAGATGCTCATTTTATTCCTGTTCATGCAAAAGCTGGAGTGGTTGCAGGAGCTGATGGAGTCTTTTTAGAAGTTCATGACAATCCAGCACAGGCTCTTTCTGATGGAGATAATTCATTGAAATTAAATAAGTTATATAGCTTATTGGAGACCCTGATTGAAATTAAAAAATTAGTGGAGAACCATAATGATTGAAATTGGGAAAAAGGTTTTAAAGGTAGAAGCAAAAGCAGTAAAGGATTTAATAGATAGAGTTGATGAGCAGTTTGAAAAGGCAGTTGAATTTATATATGAATGTAAGGGAAAAGTAGTTATCACAGGTATTGGTAAATCAGGACTAATTGCTCAAAAAATTGCTGCAACTTTTACCTCTACAGGAACCCCGGCAGTTTTTATACATCCTGCAGAAGCAGTTCACGGCGATCTTGGTATGATTCTTGATGATGACATAGTAATTGCAATTTCCTATAGTGGAGAAACTAAGGAAATAATAACGCTCCTTGAGTTCATTAAAAGAATAGGAGTGAAATTAATTGCATTGACTGGAAATAGAAACTCTAAATTAGCTAAATACAGTGATATAGTTTTAGATGTGAGTGTTGAACAGGAAGCTTGCCCAATTGGTTTAATTCCAACATCAAGCACAACTGCTGCTCTTGCAATGGGAGATGCTTTAGCAATTGCTGTAATGCAAAAGAAGGGATTCGGAAGAGAGGATTTTGTTTTTGTTCATCCACGTGGACAAATAGGAAAAAAACTTTTAAAAGTCAAGCATCTTATGCACACAGGAGATGAAGTTCCGGTGGTTAGTGTAAAAACACCAATGCGAGACACGGTTCAGGAAATGACAAGGAAAAAACTTGGTGTTACATGTGTTGTGGATGAGAATAAAAAGCTTGTAGGAATAATAACAGATGGAGATTTAAGAAGACTCCTTATTAAATACGGAAGCTTTATGGATAAAACAGCTGGAGAATGCATGAAGCTTAATCCAATAACTATTGATAAAGAGGAATTAGCAACTGAAGCTCTCAATATAATGGAGGAAAAGAAAATAACTTCTTTGATTATAAAAAATAAAAATGGAGAAGTTGAGGGAATAATTCACCTCCATGACCTATGGAGAACGGAGATGTTTTAAAATGAAAGCAGTAGAAAGAGCAAAGAGAATAAAAATGATAATAATGGATGTAGATGGAACTTTAACTGATGGCATTTTATATGTTTTGCCTGATGGAGAGGAGGTAAAGGGCTATAATGTAAAAGATGGAACAGGTATTCTTCTGGCCCATTTAGCAGGTATTAAAACAGCAATTATCACAGGAAAAGTGTCAAAGGCACTTGATAAGAGAGCAGAGAAACTTGGAATAGGAGAAGTTTATCAAGGTTTTGTGGATAAAAAAAGCATTCTTTATAAGATTTTAAAAAAACACTCCTTAAAAGCGGAAGAGGTAGCGTTTATTGGAGATGATATCGGCGATCTGGAAATTATGAAATCAGTGGGTTTTGCTGGTGCTGTTGCAGATGCTCATCCTGAAATAAAGAGAATTTCCCATTTTATATCAAACTTCGAAGGCGGAAAAGGAGCAGTTCGGGAATTTATCGAATTTATACTTAAAGCGCAAAATAAATGGGAGTCTTTGATGAAAGAAGTAAAAAATTTAAAAAATAACATGGAGAATAAAAATGAAAATAAATCCTGAAATTTTTCGTAAATATGACATTAGAGGAGTAGTGGATAAAGACCTTACTCCAAAAATTGTTGAAATTTTAGGGAAAGGAATAGGAACCTATTTAAGAGAAAGAAATAAAAGAGAAATTGTAATTGGAAGAGACACTCGATTAAGTTCACCTGAATTTAGGAATTCTCTTTTAGCAGGATTAATCTCTACTGGATGCAAGGTTATAGATCTTGGATTGATTCCAACTCCTTTGCTATATTTTTCAATCTATTATCACAAAAAAGAAGGCGGGGTAATGATTACTGGCTCTCACAATCCTCCTGAATATAATGGATTCAAAATAATGTGCGGGGAAGAAACCCTTTATGGAGAACAAATTCAGGAAATTTATAAAATAATTTCTAATGAGAGATATATAGAAGAAAAAGGAAGTTATAATGTTTACAATGTTATTCCTGAATATCAAGAATATTTATACAAAAATGTAAGGATTGAAAAGAAACTTAAAGTAGTAGTAGATGCTGGAAATGGTACAGGAGGAATTGTTGCTGTTCCAATTTTTAGAAAACTTGGATTTGAAGTAGAAGAGTTGTATTGTGAACCAGATGGGAATTTTCCTCATCATCATCCTGATCCCACCATTCCAGAGTATTTAGAGGATTTAAAGAAAAAAGTTAAGGAAACAGGAGCTGACATTGGGCTTGCATTTGATGGGGATGCAGATCGACTTGGGGTAATTGATGAAAAGGGAAATATTTTGTGGGGGGATCAATTAATGATAATTTTCTGTCGTGATATACTTCCATCAAATCCTGGTGCAGCTATAATTTCAGAAGTTAAGGCTTCACAACTTCTTTACGATGAAATTGAAAGGCTTGGTGGTAGACCTATTATGTGGAAAACAGGACATTCTTTTATAAAGAAGAAAATAAAAGAAGAAAATGCTTTACTTGCCGGAGAAATGAGTGGACACTTGTTCTTTGCTGATAGATATTTTGGTTTTGATGATGCTATATATTCTGCTTTGAGATTGCTTGAAATCCTTTCTAAGCAGGATAAATCCCTCTCTCAGATGCTCGCGGATTTACCCAAGACTTACAAAACACCTGAAATACGAGTATATTGTTCAGATCAGGTTAAATTTAAAATAGTGGAGAAGGTAAGAAGAAAATTAGCTGAGAAATACCCAATAATTGATATTGATGGAGTGAGAGCAATTTTCCCAGATGGCTGGGGCTTGGTTAGAGCTTCAAATACTCAACCAGTGCTGGTTCTCCGTTTTGAAGCAAAAACAGAGCAATCTCTAAAAGAGATCGAATCTATTGTAAAGACAGAGATAGAAAATGCAATTAGGGAGTTAGGAGACAGTTGAATAGCTTTTCAATCTGGGAAATAATTCTTTTATCACTTATTCAGGGAATAACAGAATTCTTTCCTATTAGTAGTTCAGGACATCTTGTTATTGCTGAAAAATTATTAAACATAAGGGAACCGCAAATTCTATTAAACATCGTTCTGCATCTTGGGACCCTTTTTGCTATTGTCATATATCTTAGAAAAGAAATAAGAGATTTAATAATTAGTCTTAAGAATTTTTTGATTTCTCCTTCAAAAAACCTTAAAGATTCTAATACTATAATAATTTTTCAGATAATTATAGCCACCATTCCCACAGTCTTTATTGGATATTTCTTTAATGAACCATTAGAAAAGGCTTTTGGTTCATTGAGAACTGTTAGCATTTCTTTGTTAATTACAGGATTATTTTTATTAATGACAAGATTCAGCAAAGAAAAGGAAAGGAATAAACTAATACTCCATCCCTTGGTTATAGGAATATTTCAAGGCATTGCAATTGTGCCTGGTCTTTCACGCTCTGGACTTACAATAGGAATTGCATTACTACTTGGATGGAAAAGAGAAAAGGCTGCTAAATTTTCCTTCTTAATTTTTATTCCTGTTGTTATTGGAGCTTTTATTTTTGAAATTAGCAAAATTCAAATCCATTCTCAAAATTGGTTAATTCTTCTATTTGGATTTATTATGACTTTTATTGTTGGGGTTTTCTCTCTGGTTTTCTTAATAAAAATTGTAAAAAGAGGTGCATTTTCTTTCTTTTCAGTTTATTGTTTTATAGTTGCTTTATTAGCTTTTATTTTTTCATATAAAATTTAAAGAGGGGTAGGATATGTTTCGCAGGACAATATTAATTTTCTTAATATTAATTTTAATTCCAGGCATTTTAAAATCACAATGCGTAATTGGGCAATATGAAGATGAGGCCCCATTTAGAACTTGGAATATTTTTGGAGTTTATGATGCTCGTTCAACTGGGATGGGAGAGTCCTTATTCGGACTTATAGAGGAACCTCTTGGATTACTTTTACAGCAGAATAAACTTTTTTCCTTTAGTTTGAGCTTTATAAGCACAAAAGCAGAATTCTTTAAATATTCATTTATAAACACAAGTGATATTTATTTCCCTCGGAACTTGAAAGCTTCATATATTGGTATGGATTTTGCCTATGGATTAATCAAATTTAAAGACTGGTTTTTTGGATTAAGTTTTACTCAGCCAGAGACTTATTTTAGACCTGCTGTTGAGGTAAATTACTCTTATAAAGGAAAGACTTATAGAACAATAAAAGCAAACTTTGAAGGTTATTTGAATAGTTTGAATTTTTCAATTGGCAGAAGAATTGGTGAACTTATTACTGTCGGAATAGGAATTCATTATGTTTACGGTGAAATAACAAGAAAAATTGAAGATGATTATATTTATTATCAAGTAATTACAACTGATAATAGAAGTCAAAAAATAAGTGGATATTATTTCAGTTTAATTATACTTGCCAATCCAAGCTCAAGATTTAAATTGGTTGTAAATTTCAGGAGCCCCTATACCAGGTATTTAGATAGCGAGAGCTCTTTAAGATATTATTCTTCCAGAAAGCAAATTGAAATACGAATTAATGGAAATGCTCGAGATGAAATTAAGATTCCTTTAACTGTGGGAAGTGGAATTCTATATGAAATAGAGGAGGATTTACTCTTAAGTGCAAATATTATATTTTTTAATTGGTCAAATTATAGAGTAACTTATTTTGATGAAGAGAGAAAAAGAGAATTTAAAAACACAATAAAAATTGGTATTGGACTTGAATATTTAACTCATTTAAAAATAAAAAATTATTTATTTTCCATTCCTATAAGAACAGGATACATTTATGACCCTCAGCCGATGAAGAATCCAAATTCATATTATAATTATGTCACCATGGGATGGGGCATTTATTATAAAAAAGTTGGTGTAGATTTTGGTTTAATGTTCGGGAAAGAAAATGGTTCTGGTAATTCTCTTCACGCTTCTAAACTTATTTGTAATTTAAATTTTCAATTGTAAAGAGGGAGTAAGGGATGAGAAAGTTTTTAACAATTATAATCATTGTTTGCGTTATTAATTTAATTAATTTATTTGCTCAGGCTCCCGAGGATTTTTATATCATCCGAATGGATGAATCTACACTAAGAAGTTTAATAACAAAAGGAAAAGTTGATATATTAATGAAGAAAAATGGTAAATATTATTTGCTCGTTGATAGAACAGAAGTTCGACGGTTTCTTAGAAAAGGTCTAAGATTTGAATTTGCTGAAAATGAGTTGCTTCCTCCTGTTTCTAAACATGGCTTAAATGGTGCATATCATTCCTATTCTGAATTAGAAAGAGATTTAATTGATCTTGAAAAATCTTACCCTGAAATTGCAAAGGTATTTGATATTGGAGATTCCTGGGAGAACAGAAATATTTATGCGATTAAAATAAGTGATAATGTGGAATATGATGAAGATGAGGCAGAGGTCTTTTTTGTAGGATGCCATCATGCCAGGGAATGGATATCTGTTGAGATTCCCTATTTATTAGCTCATTATCTTCTTTTGAATTACACTCAAGATTCAAAAATTAAATGGATTGTGGATAATAGTGAAATCTGGATTGTCCCTATGCTGAATCCAGATGGTCTTGAATATTCAATCACAACATTTCGTTATTGGAGAAAAAATAGAAGGGATAATGGGAATGGAAGTTATGGAGTTGATTTAAATAGAAATTATGGGTATATGTGGGGATACGATAATATCGGCTCCAGTCCAAATACATTTTCTCAGACTTACAGAGGTCCTTATCCTTTCTCCGAGCCAGAGACTCAGGCAATAAAAAATCTTTTTGAGCAAAAAAATTTTAAGGTTGCAGTAAGTTATCATAGTTATTCCCAGATAATTTTATATCCTTGGGGCTACAAGAAAGAGCCTTCTCCATTAAATGACTTACTAGAAGAATTAAGTAGTAAAATGTCAGAACTCATTTATCAGGTCAAAGGCAATTTATATGAGTTTGGACAGGGAGGAAGTTTTCTTTATCTCACAAATGGTGATGCAACAGACTGGTTTTTAGGAACTTTTAATATTCCAGCATTTACAATAGAATTACCTCCGGTTGATTTCATTTCAGGAGGCTTTTTTAATTCTGAGGAAGATATAATTCCAATTTTTGAGGAGAATTTACCAGCTGCACTCTATTTAATCGAATGGGCAATAATAACAAATAATTGATTTTTGAAATCAATTTAATAGGTGGAAATTACCAATAATTAATTGATTATTTCTTCTCTCTGAGAAACTTAAAAGTAAGCCAGAATCCATATAGAAGGATAGGTGTAGCTATTATAAAATTAATTATTGAAATCTGAGCAGGACTTAGATTAGATATTATGAGATTTAATTGAGAAATAAATTTCTTTATTTTTTCGCTTTGCGAAAATATAACTAAAGAAAAAGGCATTAAAATTAGAGGAATGAGAAATCCGAAAATTATCCATGAAAGTGAATTTTTATCCAACAAAAAGGTCTTAAAAATAGGAAATTTTTTGGGAAAAACATCTGATTTTTTGTAAATTTGAGTCAGGACTTTTTCTTTAAAATGTGGCGAAATTTCGTATTCTGCAATATTTTTGAAGACTTCTTTAATTTCATACTCAATCTTCAGTTCCCTCCTGCATTTTGGACATCTTTTTATGTGTTCCTCAACCAATTTCTTTTTTTTAGGAGCAATTTTATTTATAAGATAATCATTTAAGAATTTAGAAAATTCTTTACAATTCATTTTTTTCCTCCAAAATCTTTTGTTTTAAAAGCTTTTTAGCACGATGTAGATAAGTTTTTACAGTTCCAACCGGTATTTTCAGCGCTTCAGCTATTTCATAATAAGTTAATTCCTGCCAATAGTAAAAAATAATGACTATTCTGTAATTTATTGGCAATGTATGTAAAATTTTTCTTATTCTTTTTTCAAGTTCAATTTTATTAACTTTCTCATGAATATAAGAATGAAAATTATTTAAAGAGAATTCCATTTTTTCATTATTAAAAATATGAAAAGCCTTCTTGGATTTCTTAATTTCAGCCATACAAACATTATAAGTAATCCTGTAAATCCAGGTCGATAGTTTGGACTTTCCTCTAAAATAAGGGATTCCTTTAAAAATTCTAAGAAAAACTTCCTGTGCTAAATCCTCGGTTGCACTTGGATCACCAATTATTAAATTTATTAATCCAAAAATTTTATTTTGATATTTCTCAATTAATAATTCAAAAGCCTTTTTATCTTTTTTCTTTAATTTTTTGATAAGTTCTTTTTCCTGCACTTTATTTTTTAGATTAATAAAAAGATAGTTTTGTTTCAAATTTAAAAATTTTGAAACATTTTAGTTCGAATTTTAATCAAATTAGAGTGAGATTAATTTAACTAACTAAAAGGAGGTAAAAAATGTATTGGGTGTTCACAGTTCCAGTAATTGGAATAATTGCAGGATGTCTTATTGCTATTTTCGCAATGTATTTTAAATATAAGGAAAGGAAGCTTAAACAAGCTGAAAGATTAGCAGCTATTGAGAAAGGTGTATCGATTCCCCCTGAACTTGAAGAAGAGAAACCAATCGAGGAAAGGAAAAGAGGATTATTAACAGCGGGGTTAATAACTCTTTTTACCGGAATAGGTGTTTTCGCTTCCTTCTACTTCCTCTCAGGATTTAAAGTTGCATCCCTTGGATTCATTCCATTCGCAATTGGAATAGGAATGGTTTTAAGCTCACTATTAATGAAGGAAAAAAAGGAAGATAAATAAACTAAAATTTCTATAAAATCAATCAATTTTTGGAATTAATCTAATTATCAGTTAAAATATAAAGTCATGGAGAAGCCCAAACTCTTAGTCCATGTATGCTGTGCGCCTGATGGCCTTTATGTAATTAAAATACTACAGGAGAATTATTATGTAAGTGGATATTTTTACAATCCAAATATTCATCCCGAAGAAGAATATCATTTAAGATTGCAAGAGACAAAGAAAATAGCAGAAATTTTGAATTTTGATTTAATTGAAGGAGAATATGATTTAGAAAAGTGGTTTGAAATGATTAGGGGTTTTGAGAATGAACCTGAAAAAGGCAGAAGATGCGATATTTGTTATGCAATTAGACTGAATAGGACAGCAGAAATTGCTAAAAATGAGAATTTTGATATTTTTACAACAACCTTGACTTTAAGTCCATGGAAAAAAGCCAAAAAAATTAATCAAATTGGAAGAATGCTTGGGAAGAAATATAAGATAACTTTTCTCGAAGCTGATTTTAAGAAGAAAGACGGTTTTAAAAAAAGTGTTGAACTGAGCAAAGAATTCAACCTTTATAGACAGAATTACTGTGGATGCATTTACAGTCGTCGAAAAGGATAAATTGTGAATTGTGAAATGAAAAAAAAGGAAGCAGTAAAAGTAACAGTATTTGGAGTGGTTCAAGGAGTCGGATTTCGTCCATTTGTTTACCGTTTGGCAAAAAAACTGGAATTAAATGGGTGGGTAAAAAATTTTGGTCTCGGAGTTGAAATTTGGCTTGAAGACAGTAACTCGAAAAAATTTTCTAAATTTCTCGACCTTCTCGAAAAGAATAAGCCTCCTCTATCCCTTATTAAAGAAATAAAAGTTAAAAAGGTGAAGGCAGAGGGATTTAAAGATTTCATTATAAAAAAGAGTGAGCCGGGAGAAACCTTTGTTTTTATATCCCCGGATATATCAGTATGCGATGAATGCTTAAAAGAAATGCAAAACCCTCAGGATAGACGATATAGATATCCATTTATAAATTGCACAAATTGTGGCCCAAGATATACAATTGTAAAATCCCTTCCCTATGACAGAGATAAGACTACAATGAAAGATTTCATAATGTGTCAGGAATGTAAAGAAGAATACAGTAATCCCCTTGATAGGCGTTATCATGCCCAACCAGTTGCATGTCCTATTTGTGGCCCTCATGTAGAATTAAAAGATGCAAGAACAGGAAGTAAGATTGAAAATCCAATTGAAAGTGCAGTTGCTCTTATAAAAAAGGGAAAAATCCTTGCAGTTAAGGGGTTAGGTGGATTTCATTTGATCTGTGATGCTTTTAATGAAAAAGCGGTTTTAAAGTTAAGAGAAATTAAGGAGAGGAAGACTAAGCCTTTTGCATTAATGGCCAAAAGCCTCGAAATAGCAGAAAGATTTGTAGAAGTTACACCTGAGGAGGGAAATTTTTTACTTTCACCACAGAGGCCAATTGTATTATTAAAAAAGAGGAAGGAAATTCCTAATATAGCTCCCTTTTTAAATGAATTTGGAATCATGCTTCCCTATACACCATTGCATTATTTATTAATGGAAGATTTAGACTTGATTGTGGCAACAAGTTCAAATAAGAAGGATGCTCCTATAATAAAAGAAGAAGGTGAAGGAGTTGAAGAACTGTGCGATTATGTTCTTACGCATAATAGACCTATTTTTATGAGAGCAGATGATTCTGTAATGAAAGTGGTGAATAAGAATCCATTATTTATTAGAAGGGCAAGGGGATTTGTTCCTTATCCTCAGGAAGTTCCTTCAGAACTGAAAGTGTCCTCTAATTTGATTGCATTAGGAGGAGAATTAAAGGATACAATTTCAATATATAAAAATGGCTATATAGTCACAAGCCAGTTTCTCGGGGATCTAGATGAATATAAAAATTTTCAGTATTTTGAGGAAGCTCTTCAACACCTCACCCACTTATTTGAAGTTAAACCAGAAATAATTATTTCTGACCTTCACCCCGATTTTCGAACCACAAGATTTGCTCAAAAAATGAATATACCCCATTTCCAAATACAACATCACTTCGCCCATTCCCTTGCACCAATGATAGAACATGGAATTTCTCCCAAAGAAACCGTACTTGGAGTCTCCTTTGACGGATTTGGTTATGGTGATGATGGTAATGCATGGGGAGGTGAATTCTTGATATGCAATTATTCCAGCTATAAGAGATTTGCACATTTTGAGTATGTTCATCTACCAGGAGGAGATTTAGCTTCAAAACAGCCATGGAGGATGGCTTTAAGCTATTTATATGAATTATTTGGAGAGGACATTCCGAATTTAGATGTTTTTGCAGATATAGAAAAGAAAAAAATAAAAGCTGTGCTTTCCCAGATTAAATATAAAATTAATGCACCTTTAACTTCTAGTTGCGGTCGACTATTTGACGCTATTTCATATCTGCTTGGAATAGCCCCCCTAGAAGTTGAATATGAGGCTGAAGCTCCAATGAGGCTTGAGGCAATTTCTTTTCCGGTAGAGAACGAATTTTATGAATTTAAATTGATTAATAAAAAACCTATTCAGATTTCTTTTTTACCTGTTGTAACATCTATTTTAAATGACTTAAAGAATAAAAAGGATGTCAGTCTTATAGCATCAAAATTTCATTCAACTATTGTTCAGGTAATAAAAGAAATTGCTATTTTTGCAAGGGGAAAATTCGGAATAAAAACTGTTTCCTTGAGCGGAGGGGTTTTTTTAAATAAAATAATATTGTCTTTATGTGAAAAGATTTTAGAAAGGGAGGGATTCAGAGTTATAAGATCAATTAATTACTCTCCTAATGATGAGTCCCTTTCTATTGGTCAAATTGCATATGGACTAATTAAATTAAAGGAGTTAAAAAATGAGCAATGAATTAAAAGCTCAATTAACTTTGGTTAAAGGATTGCAATTTGTTGGAGCTGGTGGTTCCCATCATAGCGTGGTTCTTGACTCAGATTTTGAGGGTAATATACCTGCTGGAAATAAACCAATGGAATTGTTGCTCATTGCTCTCGGAGGCTGTACTGGAATGGATGTGATATCTATTCTCAGGAAAAAAAGGCAGGTAGTTAGATATTTTGCACTGGAAGTTAAAGGTTACAGGAGAGAAGAGCACCCCCGTATTTTTGAGAAAATAGAAATCAAGTATATTTTAAAAGGAGATAATCTTTCTGAAGAGGCTATTCAACGTGCAATTGAATTATCTCAGGAAAAATATTGTTCTGTATCTGCAATGCTTAAACCAGTTGCAAAGATTGAGACTTCCTATGAGATCTTGAAGTGAAGTCACTCTATTTTAAAAATAATTTTAAATCCTCCAAAGAGATAGGAGATAAAATTCAAAAGTAGAGAAAAAAGAATTCCTACTAATCCAATTAAAATAAAACCTGAAATTCCACCGATTAATCCGTAAATCAGACTCCCAGTTATACTACCATGAATATCTCTCAGGGAAGGAGGTAAAAAGGTGATATATTTGTAAAAGGAATTTATAGCACCAATGAAAGCACCTATTATTGCTCCTGTAATTAACCCAAATCCACAGAGAAAGGGCAAAGATGGACCAATTTTTAAATTTTTAAATTTTAAAATATAATTCTTTTCATCTTTTACAGATTTTCCGCATGCTGGGCAAAAATTGTAATTGTCCTTTAATGTATTACCGCAATTTACACATACATGTGTTTCTTCCTTTAATTTAGCACCACAAAATACACAGAAAATGGAATTTACATCATTTTCTTCTTCACAGGAATAGCATATTATTTTTCTATATACCTCATAAGGAGGAGCTGACTGAACCCATTTTTCACCGTCATAGTAATACCATTTTCCCGTTTGCAATCCAATCATCCAGTATTTTCCCTCTTTATCCTTGATCATTAGGTTCTCTAATGCTTTTTTAAATTCCTCTTTACTTATTAACCCTCTTAAATATTGGTCCTTTAATTTTTGAAATTCTTCCTCAACCCTTTTAAATTCCTCAATCATGGTTGTTACTATTATATCTTTTTTAAAATAAAATTCAATTCATTATATAATGAATTTTTCAATTTTAATATCCGGTGGGGTTTCTGCTTCATCCTGGTAAATCTTCCAGTAATATTCTTTTATTTCACCGAGTTTGTTGAAAAGCTCGTGTTTTTCATCCCATTCATAAACTCCGAGAATTTTTTTCTGATTATCTATTAGAAGTAATTTCTTACAGCGATTTAATATTCCTGCAGTTCCCACACTACAAATAGCGACCACTTCTTTATTATTTACCCTATCTATTAATTCACCATATGAGATATTCCTCTCTTCGACCTTAATACCTTTTCTGATTAAAATACTTTTAATTCCTTGTATGGTGATTGATGGAAGAATTAAATTACTCTCAGGTATTTTAACTATGGTTCCATCTTGAAATGCAAACAGACAACATGAAGAATCCCATTCTGTTATATTTCTATCCCTTATGTCAAGGTAAAATCTATCATCTAGAAAAAGTGCAGAACCAGCTTCTGGAAGAATTTTTTTTGCTTCATCCACTGCCTTTAAACTCATCAAGTAATTTACTCCAAGTTTTAAATTTCCAGTGCCATTCAAACTGCATGCCCTTATAAGATATGGAATAACAACCCCTGTAAATGGCTCTCCCAAATATCTCTCATACCTGCAGGCAATTATTCTAATGGATGGTTTATTCGGGAAAGTCACACCGATTGAGAGTTCCTCGTCAACTGTAAATGGTCTGAGATAACCTTGAGCTTTTATTTCTGCCATTTCTGTCAAAAATTCTCTATGGCTTGGATCTTTGAAATATTTAAGTAAAATATCATAGAGTTCATCTATTGTGGGGACTAGATTTTGTTGATGTGCTCCTAAATTAAAAGATATTCCCCGTTGAAATCTTTCGAGATTTTTGTGGAGGTTTAAAAAGGTTAATTCCAGTTGATTATCATTCTTTTTTCTGCAGAAAAATCGAATTCCTTCAAAGGCAAGAAATATCCCATAATGTATTGACTTTGAGATTGAATAAACCTTTGAATCCATCTCAAGAATCTCTGGTTTTTTTTCATCCAGTAAATATCTTAATTGCTTGTTTGCCCATTTAACACCTTCAAATTTTGCCATATTATTCCTCCTTAAAAATATTAAACACTAATAAATAATCAAATTTAAAAACAAAATTCAATAAAAAACTGATGAATTTAAATTTGTTAAATTAATTATTCGAGACTTTTTCTCCTGCGATGATGTAATATGAGAAATATTCCTGTAAAAAGGAGAAAAAGAAATGACATTATTAAGCTAATTGCAATCCAAGTTATAATGATTACGCCTCCAAAACCCGGTGCATCCATAGGCGCTTTATATGAATATGCCATAATTCCCATGGTGATAAATGAGCCAATGAAAAATCCAGTAACTGGTGAAACAATTAATATAACAATAATGCTTTTCCAGAGTGCTTTGCATTTAAAGGCATATCGCACACCAAAAATAATGGCAAATACCAATCCTGCACAAATCGCAAAGTAAAAAATCAGTTCAAATAAATAGAAGATATCCTCTGCCAAAGCTATTTCTCCTTATATTTTATGTTTTTAAAAAGATAGTAAGCATTAGTAAATATCTTTTCATTAAAACCCATTCCCTTTATTAGCATGTAATTCTTATCGAGAGGATTTTTCATTAAAAAAACTTTGCTTATAAATTTTAACCACGAAAAAAAGTTAGTGCTCTTATTATAACTTAGTTCAGAAAGCGGGATTGGATAATCACTTCCAAAAAGTAATCTATCAGAAGGAATATTTTCTATAATTTTTTCAATGTATGGAGTTCTCAAAGGAGTACAGATTGCAGACAGATCCGCGAACAACTTCCACTCTTTTTCTTCTGCTTCTTTGAACAATTTAAGAAACTCTTTGAAATCGTCCTGATAATCTGCATCAAAGAACCAGAAATAAGGAAGGGAGCAATGAGCGATAATAACTGTGACTCCAAGTTCGAGTGGTGTGCGGAGATATTTTGGATTATTGAATTCATTGTAATTTTTATCCGAAGTTGGAATAGCATATTCAGGACCAGCGTGACAAAGCAAAGGCAAATTGTGTTCTGCTAATTTTTCATAAAATGGAATACACTTAGGATGAGAAGGGTCAATCATTTGAGAAGAGGGAATCCATTTGCAAAGAACAGCTTTATTTTCAAGACAGAAGTTAAGTTCTTCTTCCCAGTCATTGCGATATGGATGAATAGATGCGCCCAAAAGAATTTTTTTATTATTTTTTGCAAGTTCCACAATATAACTATTTGGAACAAATAAATGAGTGAGTTCTGGGTGAGGCGTGCTGTTTTCATCATAAACCATATCCATTGCGAGGAGCACGCATTTATCGACATATTTTGCTCCATTAATTACTCCAATGATGTGCTTTTTAACCTGCTCTATACTTATCCTCTTGAAAAGCGATTTTGTAAGTAACAGCATTGCATAATAAGCAGGTGTTTTCGTGAATTCTTCAGACCAGAAACACCCACTCTGTTCATCCGGCGGTGAGCCGAAATGAATATGGATATCGATGATTTCGCTATTCATTTCATTCCCCTAAAATAAAAATCTTCTATTCTATACATGAAATGGCTTATTTTTTCAATAATTTATTATGAACCAAGACAATTTGAATATTTTAAAAGGATGAATAGTTAATTCTTTTTTGGATAAAAAGAGTCATAATCCACGGTTTCATAAGTTTTTCTATCAACTTCTTCATTCTCAAAGATATATCTTTTTTTCTTTTTCTCTTTTAAGCCTCTTCTCTTTTAGTTCTGCAATTATCTCTAATCTTTTGTATTCTTCTTTTGCAGTCAATGCCTTTTGAGAATCTCCACCATATAATATAGCTAATCGCTTCCATACAAGATAGGCTTCTTCCACAGCTTCTAATGCATGGCGTACCTCTGTTTCCAGAGGAGTTTCAAGTTTTATCTGCCATCCATCATATCGGACCTTCCAGGCTTTTGCTTGTCTTAGAGCATCTTCTGCTTTTGCTAAGAGTTCATTTTTTTTATTTGAATATATTGCATCATCCAGAAAACTTTTATATCGGGATATATACAGAGACCATTTCTCTTTTGACCTTTTAGCTTAATTTTCTATTTTTACTATTTTATCAGTTTTATAGGGTGCAGGAATCCAATCCCAGGCTCTCCAGAAAGTCCTCTTCATTAAGATAGGTTTATTGCTTTCAAATAACTGTGTTTTTTCCATAAATCCTTTCCATCTTTTATATTCTGCGACTGCTTGACGATAATTGCCTGTATTTTCCAAGCCTTCCTTTTTTAATTTATAAGCGCGCTCATACCAGGCATTGGATACAGCATAAGCAATACCTCCAGCTATCCATCTAAAAGTTTCTTCTTCAAATTTCCGCTTGATTTTTTCACCTCCATATTGGATAGCTTTATAATTTTTCTGAAATTGATTCCAGTGTTTGATGCCCTTATATAATGCATCAAATATCTCCGAAAAATTCGGTTTTCCCTGGGAGGAGTTAATGCTGATAATAAGAGATTCAATTGTATTTGAAAATATTGAGCTGATTTCAAAAGCTTTACGAGCTAAACTCGCATATAATTTGTAGTCTCTGTAGCTTTTAATTCCATTTTTTCCATACGCTTTTCCACTTATTGTATACTCACGTAATAGTTTTTTATAAAATTCAACATCTAACCTTAAAGACAAAGAGAGTCTTCGGATTTATATATAGCTTTTATATATGCATTATTTGCAACAGCAGGAGATTGAGGATCAATTGGTTTTCCTGTTAAATCTATATAAAATTTTTCTATTACACTAAGAGTTTTATTATAGGCTATCGAATCTGGTGAGTTTTTAGACACACCGGTTTTTAATAATTCCTGATGGAGATTGTACAAAAAAGTATAAACCGCTTGTAACATCTTGATTTGTTCCTGTTTATCTTGAACTGAGGTTTTAGAGAGGTTATCTCTAGGATATAAATTAAAGGATAATCCAAACAATAATATTAAACACACCATAATTAAAAAAGATTTTTTTAAACCATACATTAATTTTCATCCTTTATTTAAAGTTGTCTTATTGTAGCAAAATTTATTGTTAAATTTCAAATATTAAAAAGTTGTTTTGTATGTCTTGACATTGAAAATATCAGACATTATCCTTTTGAAAGAATTTGATTAAATTAAAGGAGTTTAAATCATGAATGGAAAAATAATAAAAGTTTTTAAAATCTTGGGAATTACATTAATTACAATAATTGTTTTTGTTTTAATTTTAAGAGGTGTATTTAACTCTAAAGTAACCAAGAAAGTGGATTCCAAAATTGAAAAATTAAAGGAAGAGAGACCTTTTGAAATTGAGGATTTTGAAATCAAATGTAGATTGGAAGAGAATGGAGCAGTAAGCTGGAAGAAGATAGAGAAAAAATTTTCAGTAAATGATGAAGAAAAGGAATTCATAAAAACCGCTTTCAATAAAGTTTTGGATGGAAAGCCATTAGACACCAAAGAAAAGAGCGAGATACAGAGAATTATAATATCGAATGAAGAAAGTTTTAGATTTTTTCAGGAAGTTATAAATAAACCCTGTTTTAAATATGCAGACAACTGGGATGATTTAGCCCTGAAACTTAAAATTCCAAAAATAACTACCATGTTAGTATTTATGCGTCTTTATGGATTAAATGCTTTCCTTATGGCAGAGGAAGGAAATCTTGAGGACGCAATAGAGCAATGTTGTTCGGGGCTGACATTTACCCTTAATCTCTTAAATGAACCCTTTTTAATTAATTATTTAATTGCTTCCGCAATTTATCGAGATTATATCGAATTATTAAATAGAATTGTCTCATCTGAAGAAATAGATAATGAAAACTTGAGCAGAATATTGAGAAAATTAGATTCTAATATCTGGCGAGAAAAATTTATTCTCAGTTTAAAGGCTGAAAGAGCGTTTTATTTAGATACCTGGTCAGAGCTTTTAAAAGGTAATAAAGAGGTTATTGAAGAATTAGATATGCCACCGAAAATTTTTTTATGGTTACTTGAGCCTCTTTTTAAATATGATATGCTTTACGCTATGAAATTTTATTCACAGTATATTGAAATGTGCAAATTGCCTTATTTTAAAATTTCCAAAGATTTAAAATATTGGGAGAAAAAGTTAGAGAATATACCTTTTTACTACATTCTTTCAAGATTTTTAATACCGAATTTCGATACAGCTTACATAAGAGAAGAAATTACAAAAGCGGTGATATTAACTGCTAAAGCTGGAATCGCATGTAAAATTTACTATAACAATTATGGTAGATTTCCTGAGCGATTATCCGAATTAGTACCTGAAATCTTATCAGAAGTTCCTGAGGACCCTTTTACTGGCGAGCCTTTAATTTATCGTAAAACACTAGCTGGATTTATTGTTTATAGCGTTGGTGTAAATCAGAAAGATGATGGAGGCAAAGAAACGCGAGAATTAATCCGGATAATGTTAGAAAAGGATGATGACTGGAGCTGGTATGAGGGAAGAATAACTCAATAAAATCTCGAAGATTCCTGGCTATTTTTTCTTGGGTTTTGCACCAAACTTTTTCTCTAATTCCTTCATCAACTTTGCTCTGTCCTTTTTAGTCCTCAAATATAAGTAAAGATTCATGATTTCTTCTGCTATTGCACTTGCAAAACAACCTATTTTGCTTTTATCCGTGATATTTTCTATTCTTTTTCCTGTCACATTCTCAACGAAATTACCAACTTCTCTATCAATAAGAGGCGTTAAAATACCTTCCTTATCTGGAATGACTACGAGTTTAAGTATCATTAATAAATGGGTATATTTTCTATAAAAAACAGGGTCAATTAATCCTTCTTTTTTAGCTTTTTTAGCATCAGCCATTAACTCCTCAAGTAATTTATTTACCTTCTCCCATCCTCCAGTCCCCTTCATAGCCATCTCTCTAAATTCAAGATTCAATTTATCTAAGAGAGCATAGCCCGCTTCTTCTTTAGCGAATAGATTGAGATTAAAAGAAAATAGAAAAATAAAAACTAATATAAAAATAATCTTCCTATGCATTTTATCCCTCCTTTACCCTTTTTAAAATTCGGAAAATTAGATTGTGGAGAAATTCTTTTTTATATCCATCATTAATTGAATTTTTTTCTTTAGAATAATCTCTTTCATTGAATGTCCCAAAGTTTGAGAACAATTCAATCAATGAAATATATAGATCTTTATATGAGTTTGACATGTTCTCTTTAATGTTTTCTTCTGACTTAATCTCTAATACATCATTTTTCAATTTAGAAGGTTTTTCAGTCCTGGATTCTTGGAAAAATAAAGCCTGTTCAAAGAATTTTTCCATTGGATTCCCTTCTGATTTTGGCTTAAAAAAAGAAGGGATTATAAAAACTGCAAGGATTATTGCCGTAAAAAGAAAAAGTAAAAGCACTGCAGAGGAGAAAGATTTCATTAGCTTAAATATTGAAAAGGACTTATTTTCAAATTCTTTGGTTATACGATTATGTAAACGAGAATTGAAATTGCTCATTCCAAAAATTCTAAGAGCTTCATTTTTTTCTTTTTCTATTAATTTTTTTATTGTATTGAAATTTTCTTCGATATTATTGTTTTTCATGATTTACCTCCCTCATTTTATCAACAATAAACTCGCGTGCTCTATGTAATCTTGACATTACGGTTCCCATTTTTATTCCAAGTATTACAGCAATCTCCTGATAAGGAAGATCCCCATATTCTCTGAGTATAAAAACTTCTTTTAATTTCTTTGGAAGACTTCTTACAATTTTCTTGAGAGTCTTTAAATCCTCTTTATAAAAGAAAATAGATTCAGGAGTTTCTTTTTCAATGAGTTCCCTATTTAATTTAGATTTAAAAATATTGCTGAAACTATTCTTTTTCCTATGGTCCAGGCATAAATTTTTAGCAATTTTAAAGAGCCAGGGCTTTGCAAATTGAGGGTCTTTTAAAGTCTCAATCTTTTTATAAACCTTTAAATAAACCTCCTGGGTTAATTCTTCTGCATCCCACGGATCTTTTGAAAAACCAAGACAAATACGAAAAACACTTTCCTTATATTCCAATAATTCATTGAAAATTTTCATAGCATCTGATTTTTTATTTTTTCCAGTATTCATTTATTACATATTAACTTTTCTTACTCCACTTATAAAGACGAAATAAAAAAGGAAATATTCCATTTTAAATGTTATCTATGTGGAACTATAAGATCGGTTAGTAATTAAAAAGTAGTATATCTTTTCTTTTCTTAGACAAAGCCTCTAATTCTTTGGTAAACCCTGCTTTAGAAAAGAATCCATAATATTTTTCTCTTGTACCAAGAAATTTATTTGCTTTCCTTTGTAATTCAGATAAAATATTTACTCCTATCTTCTTATTTGTCCATTTACATTCACAAAATAAAAATGAACCTTTATCATCAAAAGCCACAATATCAATTTCGTCTGTTCTATCCCACCATCGTCCAATATTCTTTGCTTTGAAAGGAAGTTTATTCTCCTTGTTAATTTTTTTTAGTTTCTGGATACAAATGTCTTCGAATATAAATCCTGTAAAACTATCAAAATCAGGTTTTATTTTTTCTTCCCATACATATTCAATGTCTCCTTCTTCAAGATAGCTCATGTTTGGAAAAACATACTTAAACCAAAATCGAAAATACGGATCATCGAGCAAATAAATACCTTTTCTCGATTTATGGGGTTTATCCTCTGTTACAGGAATTTCTCTCCTTATAATATGAAGTTCACGAAGCACTGATATGTATTTATTAACCTTATGTCTGTCTTTAATGCCTGTTTCCTGAGCTATTTCGTTTAATCGAGTTTTTCCATCAGCAATTGCTTTAAGAATTGAAAAATATATAGATGGCTCTCGTAGTTCTTCCATAAGCAGAAATCGAGGTTCACTATAAAGGAAAGCATTTTTATTTAAAATTTTATTTTTTATATTTTGTTCAATTGTCTTTTTAGGATTAAAACGTAATAAATAAGCTGGTGTTCCTCCAAGTATCGCATAGCTATAAACTCTTTCTTTTCGTGTATAATTAGGGAAAAATCCGCTAATACTTTCAAAATCTAAAGGCTTTAGAATCATCTGCCCAATTCTTCTTCCATATAAAGGGCTTTTACTCCCCAGAATCTCCTTTTCCATAAAACTCATATATGAGCCACATAGAATTAAAAAAATATCAACTTTTTTCTCTTTCTCATCCCAGATTTTCTGTAATATTGAGGGAATAGCCTTATTACTTACACAAAGATAAGGAAATTCGTCTATTATAATAATAGGAATTTTTTTTGAGATATGGTCAAATATGTATCTAAATAATGCTTCCCAGGAAGTAAAAGGCTGAGTTTGTAAAAATGATTCTCCTGTTATTCGAAAAATTTTCTCAGTAAATTGTCTTAATTGTTCCTGTTCAGAGGAAAAGTCGCATGAAAAAAAGAGATGTTTTTTGCCTTTAGAAAATTGTCTTAATAATTCAGTTTTTCCAATTCTTCGTCTTCCATATAAGATTAAAAGTCGCGCACCCTTAGTTTTATTTAAATCTTCTAAATACTTAAGTTCTTCTTTTCTATTGACAAACATAACCATAACCAATTTATTTGTATACTTTAAAGTATTATACTTTAGAGTATACTATTTGAACAAAAAAGTCAAGTAATTTTGAGGAAACTCAATATAAAATTTTGAAGTAATTGAGAAAGGTTAATCAATTTCACATTTTACCTTTCACATTTCACAATTTTCAAGATAAATAATCCTTAATTCTATCTCTAATCCAGTCCCAATCAGGATTTCCACGATTGAAAAAGGACTTAAAATTGTCATTTAACCATTCGTAAAAATCTTCCTCTGTGTATCTACAGAATGTTTCAACAATACTGTCAAACGATATATCTTTTGGAATTTCTATTCCTTCCAATCTACAACATAAAAAATCCTTTATAACTTTTCTCTCTAACATGTTATCACTCTCCCTAAATGATTCAATTAAGAATTACTTTTCTCTTTTTTTCATTATATGGAATTTCGATTATCTATCCTTCTGAATCTCTAAACATTTGTTTATAGTCTCTAATAAATCTAAATAAAAACATTCCATATATTTATCTTTCAATAACTTAGCTTCCTCTAATTGATATAGAAGTTGTTGCTTTATTAAAATTAATTCTCTTCTTCTTATTTCTCGCTCAGTAAATGGTCCTTTTCCTCCGTCCCATTTACTCCTTTCTTGATAAATATTTTCAAGTTCACTTTTAATCTTTTTAAAGGTAATAATACCTCCTTTTAAATTTCATATTTTTATTTTTCCTTTTTCAATCTCATATTCTATCTTTTTCAAGGAAGGCGTTATTTTTTAATTTTGAAATTAATCGCCATGCGGTTATTTGGCAGTTTTCGCATAAGGGAAAAATTTCATCCTTTCTCAATGATATTTTTTTACCGCATGATATGCATTCCCAAGTGCCTGTTTCAGGGCATCTCTCCCCAGTTGAACCTATCATATACTCACCTCCTTCCCACATACATTCCCCCTCATTATAATATGTCGGTTTTTTGGAAAATTTTATTGGGATTTTTTTCACAATTTTCGCCCAATATTCTGGTTTTAATATATTAAATCCTTGACAAATCTTGCTATTCATTTTATATTTATAAGAGCATGGAAACTAAATGGAAATTACCGATCTTATAAGAGAGAAAGCAGACATAATCGAGTTAGCCTCCCAGTATACAAATCTTAGACAAAGAGGAAAAAGATGGTTTGGTTTATGCCCATTTCATTCTGAAAAAACTCCATCATTTACTGTTGACCCTGAAAAGAAGCTTTATCACTGCTTTGGATGTGGTGCAGGTGGAGATATCTTCACTCTAATAATGGAAAAGGAAAAAATGAGTTTTTGGGAGGCAATAAAATTTCTCTGTCAGAAGTACAATATACCTTTGCCTGAGAAAAGCCTTGAAAAGTCCAAAATAAATGAAGAAACTGAAGAGCTTTACAGAATTCATGACCATGCATTGAAGTTTTTCAGAAAATGTTTGATTTCTACAAGTGAAGGGAAGAGAGCTTTAGACTATCTTATAAAAAGAGGAATAAAAAAGGAGACCATTGAATTCTTTAAAATCGGATATGCGCCAAAATCCTGGAATTCTCTTTATTCATATTTGATTAAACAGAATATTAAACCCGAATCAATTGAAAAAGCAGGTTTAATTATTCCAAGTCAGAAAGGCGAAGGATTTTATGATAGATTCAGGGGAAGAATTATCTTTCCAATTTTTAACTTGCTCGGCAAAGTTATTGCTTTTGGTGGAAGGACTGTTTATGATGATGAGCCAAAGTATTTAAATTCTCCTGAGACTCCTATTTATTCAAAGGGAAATTCATTATATGGTTTAAATTGGTCAAAGGATTATATTCGAGAGAACAAAGAAGCTATTTTAGTTGAAGGATATATGGATCTTATATCTCTATATCAATCTGGAATAAAAAATGTGGTTGCATCCCTTGGAACAAGCTTAACTACTTCTCAGCTTTCCCTTCTTCAAAGATTCACAAAAAGAGTATGCGTAAATTATGACAGTGATCAGGCAGGTCAATCAGCAACTTTGCGTTCGATCTCTTTATGTCTTGAAAAAGGACTTGAAGTTAAAATATCCCTTCTTCCAGAGGGATATGATCCGGATAGTTTTGTAAAGGAAAAGGGAAAGGATGAATATTTAAATTATATAAAAGATAATAATATTCCTGGCTTTGAATTCCTTTGCAGTTCAATGATGAAATCGAGAAATCTTGATTTGCCTCAGGAAAAATCCCAATTGCTTCGGGAATTAGTGGAAATTATTTCAAAAGTTCCTGATAATATAGTAAGAAGTGAATACATCAAAAAACTCAGCGAGTATTTTGATATCCATGAATCAGAAATCAGGGAAATAATAAAATTTGGAGCGGATAAAGTCTTTACTGAATTTGATAAAGAAGAATTCCTTCCGGCTGAGAAGAGATTATTACAGATTATTTTAGAAAAAAAAGAGATTGCAGAGAAAATAATTCCTTATATTAATATAAATGACATACGAGGTCTTAAAAGCGAAAGAATTTTTGAAAAGATTTTGAATAATTTCAACAATAATAAGGGATTGAGCATTGGATTATTAAAAGAGGAAATAGATTCTTCTCTTATATCATCAATAGTTCAATCCATGATTGTAAATCAATGTGAACCATCATTAGAAGAGGCAATGGATTGTCTGAATACACTTAAAAGATTATCTTTAGAGAAAAAATTAAAAGAAATTCAACGGGAAATTAATAAATTAGAAAAAGAAGGAAATTCACATAAATTAAATGCTTATCTCGAGTTAAAACAAAAAATTATGAAGGATCTTTTAGCTCTATGTGAAACTAAATAAAGGAGGGTGGAGTTAATAAAAATGGAGAAAGAGATGAAAAGAAAAAAGAAAAAGAAAGGTAAGAAATTATCCATAGAAGAAAAATATCCTGACCAAGTAAGTAATCTTATTTCCAAAGGGAGGAAAAAGGGTTATTTGAGTCAGGATGAAATCGATGATTACTTTCCTCCTGATGAATTTGATTCCACAAGTGACTTTGATGATTTGATGGATATATTTGATTCTCATGGAATAAAGGTAATAGATAAAATTCCTGCACCAGAGGAGGAAGAGGAAGAATTCCCTATTCTGAAAAGACCAGAAAAACCACCTAAACCTTTACCCTTAGAAAGAACAACTGATCCAGTAAAACTTTATCTCCGTGAAATGGGGACAGTTCCTCTTCTAACAAGAGAAGGGGAGATAGAAATTGCTAAGAGGATAGAGAGAGGAGAGAAAACTATAATAAAAGCTTTATCAAGAACAAAGATAGTTCTCATGGAGGTGCTTTCAATAGGAGAAAAATTAAAAAATAATGAAATTTCAATTCAAGAAATATTTGAAATTAATGAAGACGATGTCCTTGAAGGGAAAATAGAAGAAAGAAAAAAGGAAATAATTAAAAAGATAGATGAAATAAAAGCATTGAGCGAAAAATTGGAAAAGGTGAAGAAGAAAGGAATTTTTTCTGCTGGAAGATTAGTAATTCAGATTTCAAATATGATTAGAGAGCTTGATTTTAAGTCCAATTATATAGATAAATTTGTGGATGAACTTCGCTCAATGGAGACTAAATTTTTGCAGTTAGAAGAGGAAAAACAGAAATTAATTGAAAGATTAGAAAATGCCAAGAATAAATCAGAAAAGAAATTATTAAAATCTCAGATCGAGTTTGTTGAAAATCAATTAAAAGATTTAGAGAAAAAAGCAGGGGTTTCTTCAGAAGGATTAAGAAAGATTTTAAGAACAATTGAAAAGGGTAAGAAGGAGGTTGAGGAGTCAAAGCAACAATTGGTAAAGGCTAACTTGAGGCTGGTGGTTTCAATTGCTAAGAAATATACGAATAGAGGTTTGCAATTTCTGGATTTAATTCAGGAAGGAAACATAGGATTGATGAAAGCAGTTGAAAAATTTGAATACAAAAGAGGTTATAAATTTTCAACATATGCCACTTGGTGGATTAGACAGGCTATTACAAGAGCAATTGCTGATCAGGCGAGAACAATTCGTATACCAGTTCATATGATTGAAACAATCAATAAACTTATTAGAGTTTCAAGACAGCTGGTTCAGGAATTAGGAAGAGAGCCCACTTGTGAGGAGATAGCTAAGAAAATGGACTTACCAGTAAATAAGGTTAGAAAAATATTAAAAATAGCTCAGGAACCTATTTCCTTGGAGACTCCAATAGGAGAAGAAGAGGACAGTCATCTTGGAGATTTTATTGAAGATAAGTCCATTCCATCTCCACCTGATACTGTTATCCATCAGAGCTTAAAAGAGCAGATTCAGGAAGCTTTAAAATCTTTAACAGAAAGAGAGGCAAAAGTTCTTGAAATGAGATTTGGCTTAAAGGATGGTAATGAGCACACATTGGAAGAGGTTGGACAGAAATTCAATGTAACTCGTGAAAGAATAAGACAGATTGAGGCAAAAGCTCTTAGAAAATTAAGACATCCTTCAAGAAGTAAAAAATTAAAATCCTTTCTTGATAGTGAAAGGGGTAAAAGTTGACACTTAACCATAATTTTGCTATAAGTAAAATGATGAATGGGCCTATAGCTCAGCGGCCAGAGCTGCCGGCTCATAACCGGTAGGTCCCAGGTTCGAATCCTGGTAGGCCCATTTCTTAAGTAGAAGAGGAAAAAGGAGTGGAACAGGAATTTGAGTCATTAATAAGTTTACAGGAGATTGATAAAAAGTTAATTTCCCTCAAAAAAGAATTAAATCAAATCCCGCTTAAACTCAAAGAAATAGAAGACAAAAGAAAGAAAAATCAAGAGGAACTGTCCAAGGCAAAGGAAAAACTTATCGCTAATCAGAAAAAACGGAAAGAACTAGAATTAGAAGTTCAGAGTCTGAAAGAAAAGGTTTCAAAATATAAAAAACAATTATATGAAGTAAAAACAAATAAAGAATATGCTTCTATGCTCAAGGAAATTGAATTCACAGAAGGAGAAATTGAGAAATTAGAGGAGAAAATAATTGAAGAACTGCTCAACGCAGATGAGATTCAAGCAGAGATTAAAAAAGCAGAAGAAATAAATCAGAGAGAGAATAATAAACTCCAGGAAGAGGAACAGAAGATAAAATCCAAAAGGGAAAAAATTCTAAATGAGATTGAAGAGTTAAATAAGGAAAGGAAAGAACTCATTCCAAAAGTTCCAAAAAATTATTTGGAGTTATATGAAAAAATATTTTCAAAGAAAAATGGAATAGTTCTCTCGCCCGTAAGTGATGAATTCTGTTCAGTATGTAATATGCGGATTCGACCACAGATGTTAAATGAACTAAAATCAAACAAGGACCTTATATTCTGTGAGAATTGTGGTAGAATCCTTTACTGGGTTGGAAAACCAGCCTCAGAAAAGAAGAAGAAAAGAGCTTAACCTTCGTTTTCTTCCTTGTAAAGTTCGTCAATTAAATCTTTATATTTCTCTTCTATTATGTTCCTCTTAACTTTTAAGGTTGGAGTAATTTCGTTTTTTGAAATCTCAAATTCTCTATCAAGAAGAGCAATCTTTTTGATCTGTTCGTAGGGAGCCAGACCCTGTGTGGCTCTATCGACCTCGGCTTTGATAAAATTCTTGATTTCCTTTTTACTTATGAGATCTTTCCTGTCTGTATATTTTATTTTGTTGAACCTTGCATACTCCTCTAATTTGTCAAAATCCGGAATAATCAAGGCAGAGATGAATTTTCTCTTATCTCCGACAACTACTGCATTAGAAATATACGGATTTGCCTTAAGCATATTCTCAATTGGTTGAGGAGCAACATTTTTACCACCTGAAGTAACAATAATATCTTTTTTGCGATCAGTAATTACAAGAAAACCATCCTCGTCCAGATACCCTATATCTCCAGTATGGAACCAGCCATCCCTAAATGCCTCTTTAGTCTCTGCTTCTTTTTTATAATAACCAACCATTACATTTGGTCCTCTTACCAAGATTTCACCGTCTTCAGCAATTTTTACCTCAACACCTGGGATTGGTTTTCCAACTGTCCCAAATTTTAAATTCTCAAAGGTATTAACTGATATAACAGGAGAGGTCTCTGTTAAGCCATAACCTTCGAGAATCACCAGGCCCATTGCATAAAAGAATTCAGCAATTTCTTTGGATAATGGAGCACCACCTGAAACAAAAAATCTGATTCTTCCTCCTGTCTTTTCAATTATTTTTGAAAATACAAGTTTATGAGCAATTTTATATTTGAGTTTAAGAAAAAATCCAATAGGCTTTTTGGCTAATTTCTTCTCTCCGACTTTTCTGCCTATATTAAGAGCCCAGAAAAAAATTTTTCTCTTTAAAGGCGAACTCGAAAGGACATTATCCATAACCTTTGCATAAATCTTCTCAAATACCCTTGGAACACTCACCATTATATTGGGTCTAACTTCGAGTAAATTCTGGGCAACAGTTTCAATACTTTCTGCATACGCGATTGTGCATCCTTTATAAATATAAGTATGAGTAACCATTCTTTCTAAGATATGGGAAAGGGGGAGGAAGGAAAGTACTGTGTCCTTTTCTGAAAATTCAATTATCTGGGAAACTGATATGATATTACTTAGTATATTTTTATGGGTCAGCATTACACCTTTTGGAATGCCTGTGGTTCCTGATGTATAAATAATTGTTGCCAAATCATCAGGTTTTACTTCAAGTGCACTTTTTTCAAAAAGATCAGGATCTTTATCCTTTCTTTTCCGCCCGAGCTCCCTAATCTGAGAAAAGGATAGAGCACCTTCGAAGGGAGGAGATATAAAAGATATGAAGTGTTTGACTTTGGAAAGTTTATTCTTAATCGATTTTATTTTCTCGCCCTGGATTTCATCTGAAAAGATAACAACCTTTGCATCAGAGTCGTCTATTATGAATACTATTTGCTCAGCAGTTAAAGTTGGATAAATGGGAACTGTTATTCCACCGAAAGCAAGAATCGCTAAATCTGAAATTATCCATTCAGGTCTATTCTCTGAAAGCAGAATGATTTTGTCATTTTTGCCTACGCCGAGCTCTCTAAGGCCAAGGGAAAACTCTTCTACCATGTTTTTAAATTCCTCAGTGGATATTCCTCTATATTCACCCTTATCCTTATAAAGAACAAAATTTTCCTTTGGATAATTTTTTACTGTATTCAAGAAAACTTGATTTAAAGTTTCTAACATGTTCCCTCCAAAATAAAAAAATTTTCTTTAATTCTAATGAAATTTATTTGTAAGTTCAAGGATTATTTTCCATATTGATGAGAATCGTCTAAAATATCGCCCTTAATCCAGTCCTTTACCCAATCCTCTACAAGAAAAATTTTCATTTCTCCGTCTTCTGTTGAGCTTATTACTCTTTTTAATCCACAGTTTATGATCATTTTCTTACATATAAAACATGGAAAAGCATTTATTTGTTTTTTGGTTTTATAATCTTCTCCATAAATAAACATGTCTCCACCAAGAAGACTTACACCAGCTCGTGCAGCATTTATAATAGCATTTTGTTCTGCATGGACACTCCTGCATAATTCATATCTCTGACCATGAGGAATATTTAACTTATCCCGTAGACAGAAGCCGTGCTGAAAACTATCTTTTGTTTTTCGAGGAGCACCCACATATCCAGTGGATATTATTTGGTCATCGCGTACTATAATTGCACCTATGCTCCTCCTGAAACAAGTGCTCCTTCTTGCTACTTCTTTTGCTATGTTAAGGTAATATTTATCCTTTGAAATTCTCCTTTCCATTTATTCCTCCTTAAAATTTTCCAAAATTTTGCCCAATTTCCCATGTAATTCCTCTATAGTTCCATCGTTTATAACAGTATAATCAGCCATTTTCATACATGTAAGGAGCTGTTGAGCGCTTTCTTTATTAGTCATTTCTTCCTGTTCTTTTCTTATGAATTCGTAAAGATTTTCCACAGATTCCTTTCTTCCCCTTTTCATTATCCTCTGAAATCTTATTAAGACTGGTGCATCAATACATATTAAAATAAAATCTTTAAATTTTCTGAAATACTCAATTTCAGCAGGATTTCGAATACTATCTATGACTGCCTTATCTTTTATTTTATTCATTACTCTTCTTGCAAGTATATCTGGTCCAAATTTCTCTCTTAATTCGTTTCCCTTCTTAATTAAATTATCGCGATTAATTTCCAGCCCATTCCTTTTGAGTTCTTCTCTGATTTCATCAGAAAGAGAAAAATATTCGTAACTCTTTCTTATAAAATATTTTGCTGCTTCTCCTTTTCCAGCTCCATTTGGTCCTGTTAGACCAATTAATTTTAGTTTCTTTGTTTTCATAATCCTATTGAAAGAAGAAAAATTCCAATCAATATCCCGAATAAAAAATTAAAAGATTTTACTTTTATGGAATCCTTTACATTAAAGGAAAGCAGAGGTAACATTCCATGCCCATCTTGAACCATTGAACTTGCGAGAAGAATGGAAAATGGGATAAGGCCTTTTGAATATAAAAATACGAAAATAAGGTGGGGGCCTGACTGGGGTAATATGCCGATAAGTACTGCAAATAGAAGAATTAAAAGATGTTTTCCCCTTATAATATTTTCAAGATTAAAAAATTTTAGACCTGTTTCAATAATTAGAAGAGTGAAAAATGTCCATAAAAAGACCTTCCAGATGTGCTTTCGCAAAATATGATTCCAAATATGTTCTCTCATATAATGATTAAATGTTAATTTATCAGAATGATGCTCTTGTAAATTGCATCCCTCACATACCTTTATTTTTGATAAATTCACAATTCTGTCGGTTATCCATCCAAATAAAATTCCCAAAATAAAGAGAATAGCGAAGAGAAAAATAGCTTTGCGAGGGAAAAGAGAAAGCATAATAAAGGCTTCATCTCCTGAAGTAGCAATCATACCACCAACTATTGCACCAAAACTTACGAGTCCGTGTATGTAAAGGGAGACATTGATAAATGAGCCAAAACATCCAGGAATAATGCCAAAAAAAGAAGTAAGAATATACTGAGCCCCTAAGCCCTTTTTTATCCAGGCTTCTAATTTTCCCTTGGTCACAAATTCAATTAAATCCACGAATAATATCATTAAAAAAACGAGAAATGTTATTTTTACAGTACGAAATATGACTTCAATCAGGATTTCTCTCATTTCCTTTTGCCGAATATATATGCTATTCCAATGCCGATTCCATAAAGAGCAAGCATTGGAATAGCAATAATACTCTGGGTTATCATGTCAGGAGTTGGGGTAATTATTGCAGCAATTATAAAGGTAACCAAAACCGCATATTTAAATTGCTTTATAAGCCATTTATGATTGATAATTCCTAATCTTGAAAGGAAAAATATTAATGTTGGCAATTCAAATACAAGTGCAATACCGAGAAGGACCTTCAGGGCAAAGGAGAAATACTGGTCTACTGTTATCACGGGTCTAAAATCACTCCCCATTTTTATAAAAAATCGGCATGCCCATGGAAAGACAATATAATAACCAAAAAGACCACCAAGGATGAAGAATAAGGAAGTAAAGGTTACAAAAGGAATAACATATTTTTTTTCTTTAGGATAAAGGCCAGGAGAAACAAATTGCCATAATTGAAAAAAAATAAAAGGAGATGTAAAAAAAATTGAAGCAAGAAATGAGACTTTAATATAAAGCATGAAGGGAGCTGTTAAAGTTGTATAGGCTAATTTCTCTCCTGGAGGAAGATATTTGGTAACAGGACGAGCCAGAATCTGATAAATGTCCTTGCTAAATATCCATGCTGGGATTACTCCTATTATTACAGCAGAAATAGAATAAAGTAATCTTTTTCTCAGTTCCTGGAGGTGTTCGAGGAAAGTCATCTCATCCGGAGATTTCTTTATCTTTTTTCTCATCCTTTTTTATTTCCTCGTCCAGCTCTTTTCGAATTTCTTCAATTTCCTCTGCTTGAATTTCTTCCTCGATTTTATTTTTAATTTCTGTTGAGGTTCTTCTAAGCTCTGCAAGGGCTCGGCCGATTGACCTTCCTATTTCTGGAAGTTTTTTTGGGCCGAAAATTAGGAGTGCAATGATTAAAATAATGATTATTTCAGGGAATCCTATATTTCCAAACATTTTAAATCACTTGAAAATATATCTTTTATCTTGAATTAAGTCAAGGCAATAAATTTTTTAAGAAAATTAAAAAGAGGCTTAGACTTACTTGTTCTGTGGTTTTTTTAGCTCTAATCCTAATTCTTCTATTTGTTTTTGAGCAACCTCTGAAGGAGAACCTGTCAATAGGCATAATGCGCTTGTTGTTTTTGGGAAAGGGATCACTTCTCTTATGGAGTCCTCTCCTGCCAATATCATTACCAGACGGTCGAAACCGAGCGCAATTCCACCGTGAGGTGGTGCACCGTACTTTAATGCTTCAAGAAAAAAGCCAAATTTATCTTTTATTTCTTTTTCATTTAAACCTAAAATCTTAAAAATCCTTTCCTGAAGCTCAATATTATTTATTCTAATACTTCCTCCACCAATTTCTATTCCATTTATCACTAAATCATAGGCTTTTGACCTTACTCTTAATGGATCTGTTTCAAGATATTTTAAATCTTCCTCTTTTGGGGCTGTAAATGGATGGTGGTTGGAAATAATTCTATTTTCTTCCTCACTCCATTCAAATAATGGAAAATCAGTAATCCATACAAATCTATAGTCTTTAGAATCTGTCTTCTTTCCTACTAAATTTCTCAGCTCTCCAAGAATTTTTAAAGTCAAAAATTTTTCATCTGCAACTAAAAGAATTAAATCTCCCATTTTAGCATTCATATATTCCCATAATTTTAAAAAGAAGTCTTCTTTTATTTTTAATGGTGATTTAAAACCTGTTTCATCTCTCTTAATCCAGATGATTCCTTTTCCGCCAAGAGTTCGAGCTCTTTCTCCTAATTCATCAAGTTCCTTTCTCGAAAAGCCGATTCCTTCTCTTACAACTATTCCTCTCACTTCGCCTCCTGATGCAATTACTTTTTTAAAAATCTCAACTTCAGAATCTTTAGCTAAATCAGTTATATTTATAATTTCAATTTTATTTCTCAAGTCCGGCCTATCAGTTCCATATTTCTCAATTGACTCATTATAGGGAATTTTTTTGAATGGTGTTTTTATGGAGTAATTTATTACATCGAAAACTTCTTTCATCATTTCTTCTATAAGATTGTATATATCTTCAGGATCAATAAAACTCATCTCAATGTCAATCTGTGTGAATTCAGGCTGGCGATCTGCTCTTAGATCTTCGTCTCTGAAACATCTAACAATTTGGAAGTATTTATCAAATCCTGATATCATTAATATTTGTTTAAATAATTGAGGAGACTGAGGAAGAGCATAAAATTTACCCTTATAAATTCTACTTGGAACAAGATAGTCCCTTGCTCCTTCTGGAGTTGATTTACTTAAGAAAGGAGTTTCTATTTCAAGAAAACCTTTTTTTGCCATGAAATTTCTGATTTTCAATGCGATTTGATGTCTCAGTTTGATATTTCTTTGTAATGATGGTCTTCGCAGATCAAGATATCGATATTTAAAACGAAGTTCTTCTGAGGCCTGTGGAGGATCTGAAATTACAAATGGAGTTGTTTGAGAAATATTTAAAATTTTAAGTTCTTTTGCAAGAACTTCAATTTCTCCTGTAGGTAATTCTCTATTCATAGATTTCTCTTCTCTCCTCTGAACTTTTCCTTTTATTCCAAGAACATACTCCATTTTTATTTTCTTTGCCCTATCAATTAGCTGTTTATTCTCAGAAGTGAAGACCACCTGGACTATACCTTCTCTATCCCTTAAATCAATGAAGACTAAATTTCCCAGATCTCTGATGCGGCTTACCCATCCAAAGAGTATTACTTCTTTCTCACAATGTGATTTTCTTAGTTCACCACAATAATGGGTTCTTTTCCAGTCACCGAGTGAATCAATTTTGATGCTCATAATTTCTATAATTTCTTAGTTAGTTCTTCTACTAATTCCTCTTTATTTAATTCTTTTTGAATCCCCTTTTCCATGTCTTTCAATTTATATTTTTTTTCTCTTAATTCATCTTCTCCTATAATTAAAACCCACTTCGCATTCAATTTATTTGCTCTGCTGAGTTGATTTTTTAAGTTTTTATCTTTGAATTCTGCGATGCATTTTATATTCTTTTTCCTTAAAAATCTAAGAATAGATAATGTCTCCTTTTTTGCTTCATCTCCTAAATATGCAATATATAAAAGATCTTCTTTTTCTTCAAATTCCTCTGGTAACAGGGAAATGAGTCTTTCTGCTCCAATAGCAAAGCCAATTCCTGGAAGAGACGGACCATCAAAAATTTTGACAAGATCATCATATCTGCCACCCCCCAGAACTGCATCCTGTGCTCCTAATTTTTTTGAAATAAATTCAAAAACAGTTTTTGTATAATAATCAAGTCCCCTTGCTAACTTTGGTTCTACCCTGTATTCAATTCCGTATAAATTGAGATAATTTTTTAATTTGGAAAAATGTTCTTTGCACTCATTACATAGATAATCTATAATTTTCGGAAAATTATCTGCTAAGTTTATGCATTTTTCCTTTTTACAATCAAAAATCCTTAAAGGATTTGTATAAACTTTTCGTTGGCAATCAGGGCAGAGCTCTTTTTTATGTTTTTCTGCTTCCACTTTCAGAATTTCGAGATAAGGAGGTCTACATTTTTTACATCCTATTGAGTTTATTAATATTTCAATTTGGGAAATTCCCAATCTTTTTAAAAGAAAATCTACTATTTCAATTACTTCTGCATCAATAGCAGGATCCTCTTCTCCAAAAACTTCAAGACCAATTTGATGGAATTGGCGGTATCTTCCCTTCTGTGGTTTGTCATATCTAAACATTGGTCCTATATAATAAAATCTGAGAGGTGTGGATTTTAAATAAAGTCTGTGTTCAATTAATGCTCTTACAACTCCAGGTGTTCCTTCTGGTCTTAACGTTATTGAACGACCTCCTTTGTCAATGAAAGTATACATTTCTTTTATTACAATTTCTGATGTTTCACCAGTGCCCTTTTCAAAGAGTTCTGTAGCCTCAAATATTGGGGTCCTTATTTCTTTATAGCCATAGAGTTCAAAGGTTTCTCTTGCAATTTTCTCAATGAGTTGCCATTTTTTTACTTCTGGGGGGAGGATATCCTTTGTGCCCTTTATGGATGAGATCATTTTTATTTCCTCTCAATATAAACTCCCATTCTTCTAAATTTATGATATCTATATTTTAACCTATCTTGGGGACTCATTTTTTTCAATTCTTCTAAATTCTTTCTAATATATTTATCAACATTCTTGAAAGTTTTTTCATAATCTGCATGGGCTCCTCCAACTGGCTCTGGAATTATTTCATCTATCACTTTTAGTTCATAAAGGTCCTTTGATGTTAATCTTAAACTTTTTGCAGCAAGTGAAACAGCCTCCTGACTTTTCCATAGGATGGCAGCACATCCTTCTGGAGAAATTACAGAATAAAAAGAATACTGTAGCATTAAAATTCTATCTCCTATTCCAATGGCAAGAGCGCCTCCACTTCCTCCTTCTCCAATTATTATATTTATAATTGGGACTTCTAATCGTGACATTTCTCTTAAATTGTATGCAATAGCCTCTGCCTGGCCCCTTTCCTCTGCTCCAATACCAGGATATGCTCCTGGGGTATCTATAAAAGTTAAAATTGGAAAACCGAATTTATTTGCTAATTTCATTATTCTTAAAGCTTTTCTATAGCCTTCTGGATGAGGCATTCCAAAATTTCTAAATAATTTTTCTTTTGTTGTTCTTCCTTTTTGATGTCCGATTACCGCGACTGTTTGGCCATGGTAAAATCCAAGACCAGCAACTATTGCTGGATCATCGCCAAAACGTCTATCTCCATGTAATTCCATGAAGTCTTCTATAAGATTATCTATGTAATCAAGGGTATAAGGACGCTGGGGATGACGTGCTATTTGTATGATATGGAGTGGTGTCAGTTTAGACTCTATTTCTTTCCATTTATTTTTTAATTCTTTTTTTAATTTGTTTATTTTTTCTTTGTTTTTTGGATCTGTTTCTAGTTTTCTAATTTCCTCTCTAAGTTTGATTAAAGGTTTTTCCAATTCAAAAAAAGTTTTTTCTTCTTCCATTTTCTTTTACCTGCTTATTCTATAGAGTTTTCTAAATTCTTGTCAAGCTCGGGAGAGAAAGGATAGATTTTTTATACTTGATTTTTATTTTTGACTTTTGTATCAAATTTCATATTGTAAACTCTATCTGCTTCTTTTATTTTTAAAATTAAAATATAAATAAGAATTAATATAATTAGCCAAATCCAAAGAATATAAACAAAAATAGCAGTTTTTTCCCTTATATTTTTAGGAGAGGGTTTAATTTCCTTGCTCTCCTTTTCATTTTGGGGAGGCTGTGAAAAAGAGTTAAAAAAGGGCAATAAAATCAAAATTAATACAGCAATTATTATAATAATAATTCTATATTTCACGATAAATATCCCCATATTGTCATAATTATTACATAAATTAAGAAAACATAAGTAAGGTAAGTAATTATTTTTCCGCTTCTTCCATGTGGTTTTCTATCTATAAAAGGAAGGAGGAAAAATATAATCCCAAAAATTAAAATTAAAAGAATCGCGAAAGTGTCACCTGGAATAAATAAGATTCTTGAGGGAAAAAGCTTTAATGTCTGAAAGAAAAAAAGGAAATACCATTCAGGTTTTACACCCTTTGGAGTTGGCGCCATTAAGTCAGCCTCTTTGCCAAGAGTTGCTGGAAACAATAAAGAAAGAGTAATTACTATACCAAAAATTAGCATCCAGAAAATTAGCTCTCGATAAAAGAAGTTTGGGTAGAAGGGTATTTTCCTGAGAGAGTTTTTCTTCCTTTGGATAGAAATAGGAATACTCATTCCATGTTTTTGAATTAATATGAAATGAATACCTAATATGGCGAGAATAAAAAGAGGAAGAACGCAAACATGGAGGGCAAAGAATCTTGTTAATGTGTCTCCTGTTACATCATCTCCTCCTCTAAGCAGCTTTGTAATCCATTCACCTACTATTGGGATACTTCGTGGAATATCAGTACCAACTTTTGTTGCAGCTAAAGAAAGCTCATCCCATGGTAAAAGATATCCTGTAAATCCAAATGCCAGTGTCGTAATAAATAATAAACAGCCTGTAATCCAAGTTACTTCCCTTGGTTTTCTATATGCTTTTAAGATTAAAGTAGAGAAAAGATGAATAAATACAAAAGCAATCATGAAATAGGCTGACCAGCGATGAAACGATCTTATTATCCAGCCCAGGGGGACATCATTCATGATCCCAATAACACTTTTATGCGCAGTTTCAATTGTTGGCTTGTAATAGAGAAGTAACATTATCCCAGTAATACACTGGAATAAAAATAGAATTAGTATCGCACCTCCCATGTAATACCAAATTGTATATGAATGGCAAGGGACTTCCTTCTTTTTAAGAAAGGCTAAAAATTCATCAAAACCTGTTCTGTCATAAAACCAGTCTCTAATTTTTTTTAAGCTTTTATCCATCTTTTTATAATTATGTTCTCTCCATCAATTTCAACATTTAATTTTGGTAAAGGAGCTGGAGGAGGGCCAGCAATGTTTATTCCATTTTCATCGTACCAGCCATTATGACAAGCACAAAAGAACTTTTTCTGATCAGGAAGCCATGAAACATTACAATCAAAATGAGTACATACCCCTATGAAAGCAACAAAACCTCCCTCTTTTCTCAATAAAATTCCTGGTTTACTTCCCCATGAAAAATTCTTTGCACTATATAATGACATATCCTTGAATTCAGCCAAAGGTAAAATAACTTCTTCCGGTTCTTTATAAGGTGGGAATATAAATTTTATTATTGGGTAAAGTAATGTTGAGAAAAAAGTTATTGCCCAGCCTCCTAGAAGAAAATTTAAGAATTTTCTCCTGCTTAATATTGAATATTTTAATCTCATTTCCTAAACCTCAACAATCGCTTTATTTTTTCAATTATAAGCTTTCTTCTAAGCCCTTCAATCCCATCAACAGGTCTTACTTCCTTTGGACAAGCTTCAACACATTTAAAGATTGTATGACACCCCCATGCTCCTTCTTGTGTGTTAATCCTTTTTAGAAAAGAATACGGTCTATGGTCACGCGGGTCCTTTACAAATCTATAAAGTTTTGCCAATGCTGCTGGCCCAAGGTAATTTTCATCCTTGCTTACCACAGGGCAGGCACTATAACAGCAGGCACATAAAATGCAATTAACAAATGGATAGATCTTTTCCATTGCCTTTTCACTTATTCGGTGTTCTTTTTCAGGTGGTTTATTTTTTGTATGTAAATAGGGTCTTATCTCTCGGTAAGCTTTCCAGAAAGGTCCCATATCCACGATTAAGTCCTTTAATATTTCAAAGTTAGCTAAGGGCTCAATAACTATCTCATCGGGATATAATGTCTCCAGTTTAACTCTACAGGCAAGATCTGGATTTCCATTAATAATCATCCCGCAAGAACCACATACAGCACCTCTACAGCTATATCTAAAGGAAAGAGAACTGTCCACTTCGTCCCTTATGGTTATAAGAGCTTCTAAAATTGATATAGATGGTAAAAAATCATATTCATACTCCTGGAAATAGGGTTCTTTGTCTTTCTCAGGATCAAATCTAAAAATTTTGAAAATATATTTCATCAATATTCCCTTTTAGCGGGTTTATACTTTGTAATAATAACCTCTTTATAACTTATTTTCGGACCTTTATCCGTATATATTACGATTGTATGTTTTAACCATTCTTTATCATTTCTCTCTTTAAAGTCTCTTCTATAATGAGAGCCTCTTGTTTCTGTTCTATTTAAAGCTCCAAGAGTAATAATTTCAGCAAGATCTAACATTAATTCAAATTCAATAATATTTATTAATTCTTGTGAAAATTTTAAATTTGGACTCCCTAAATAGGCCTTCTTGTAATCTTCCCGTAATTGACGAATAGTCTCCAGGGCATATGATAAATCTTTCCCATTTCTGAAGATTCCAACCTTTTCAGTTGTAATAGCTTTTAACTTATTGAGGAGCTCATGAGCCCTTGTGCCAGATGTTCGAGACATCCAAACTTTTATTTTCTCTTCAATCTCTTTAGCAGATTCATTTAATTCTCTATCGCTTTTAAAATCTATGTAACCTTCTCTGACATATTTAGAGGCTTCTCGACCTGCAATTTTCCCGAACACAATCGTTTCAAGAAGAGAATTCCCACCAAGCCTATTAGCCCCATGAACGCTCACACACGCGCACTCTCCAGCTGCATAAACACCAGGAACTACTGTTTCGCATTTCTCATTCACGTCTATTCCACCCATTGAATAATGCTGCGCAGGCTGTATTGGTATAGGAGCTTCAATAGGATCAATGCCAGCAAAATTAAGGGCAATTTCTCTGATTCCAGGAAGTCTTTTCATTATCTTCTCAGCACCTAAATGTCTTAAATCAAGATAAACGTATTCATCATTGATACCCCTTCCTTCTTCAATTTCTTTTTGGATTGCTCTTGCAACTATGTCCCTTGGTGCCAATTCCATAGCATGAGGAGCATAATCTTCCATAAATCTTCTTCCTTCTTTATTTATCAAATATCCTCCTTCACCTCTTGCTCCTTCTGTTATTAATATATTTGTTCTATGGAGAGAAGTTGGATGAAATTGAACAAACTCCATGTCTTTTAAAGGAATTCCAGCTCTATATGCAATTCCGATACCACTTCCCTGATTAATATAAGCATTAGTTGTTCTTAAATAAACACGTCCATATCCTCCAGTCGCGAAAATAACAGCTTTAGCCTTTATAGGAACAACCTTACCGGATGCAAGTTCTATAGCAATTACTCCAAGACATCTATTGTTTTTAATAACAAGTTTACTAACAAGCCACTCATCCAGAAATTTCACATTTCTCCTAATACATTGCTCATAGAGAGTGTGTAAAAGAACGAGTCCGGTTCTATCAGCTGCATAGCAAGTTCTAGGAAATTCACCTCCTCCGAATGGTCTCTGGGCAATTGTTCCATCTGGAAACCGGCTGAAAGGAGCTCCTAAATGCTCTAATTCATAAATTGTAGGTATTGCCTCCTTGCACATGAGTTCAACAGCGTTCTGGTCAGCTAAGTAATCGCTTCCCTTTATGGTATCAAAGGCGTGTAATTCCCAAGAGTCGTGTTTTCCTTCTGGATGATTTGCTAATGCAGCATTTAATCCGCCTTGGGCAGCTCCTGAATGTGAACGAAGGGGATGAACTTTGGAAATTACAATTGTATCTAATTCCTGTGGAATTTTTAATGCTGCTGAGAGACCTGCTAAGCCTCCTCCAATTATTAGAATGTCACATTTAACCATATTTAATAATTTCGGGTAAAATATAAGACTATAAGAAAAGCAGAGACAATAGTTGCAAATACTGTAAAAAACCAGAAAAGGAGTTTTTCTTTTTTAACTCCTAAATCATATAAAATCGTTCTCAAGCCATAACATGCATGAAAAACAACTGTGATTATCAATAGAATATCAGTTAAAGAATTTACATGGAGAGCAAGAGCCCAATCTGGTTTTTTATCCTTTGTCATTAAAAAAAATGAGGTATAAAATTTAATTCCTAATAAAACGATCATTAATAAGCCTGTAATTCTATGGAATACCCAGACAAACATTATAACCTCTCTTTTTGAAAGAGAATTATATATAAAAATTCTTGACAAAGTCAAGGAAAGGGAAGCAAGAGAAAAAACTTGACATTTTCACTTATAAAGTTTACTATTTCTATAGATTTTATAAATTTTGATGATAAAATCGAGAATGAAAATGAGGGAAGTGGAAGTTATTATTTATAAGGATAAGAAAAAAGCCATTTATATTAGAGAAAAATTCTGTAAGGGTTGTGGTATCTGTATTCATTTTTGCCCTCGTAATGTACTGGAATTTCAGAAGAAGGTTAATGAAAACGGACATCATCCACCTTACCCTAAGTATCTGGACAAATGCACAGGATGTAATATTTGTACACTCCTTTGTCCAGATTATGCTATATGGATAAATAAAAATTTAAGCTTAAATAAATATTAAATTTTTAGAATAATCAAGTCTTAAAGTAATAAGAAGACATTTATAGAAAAAAGTAAAATGTCTAATATTCAATTGAAATAGAATTCTTACCCATAATTTTTTCCAATTTTGTTATGAGTCCCGTTGATATAGAGACACTGGGGATTTCTTTTGATCTTAAAGTTATACGATAGAAAGGTGGAGATTCCAGTTCAAAAAATAATGGGCAATCTCCAAGATTTTTTTCAAGTAAATCTTTCAAATCTATAAATAAATTTTCCTTTAATTCAGAGGCTGATAATTTTATCACCAATTTTTTAGCCAGCTTGATCAGGGCTTGTTCTATAGGCATCATTTGAGAAAGGTAAATTTTTTTGTCATCTCCATCAATTTCTAATCTTCCTTTAATCCAGATGATATTATCGGGTCTCAGATAATTAAAATAAGTTTTATAAATATCAGGAAAAGCCACAACTTCTATTTGTCCGGTTAAATCCTCTAAAATGAAAGTTGCCATTCTATCTCCTTTTGAGGTTTTCCTTTGTGTTAATGAAGAAATAATTCCTACCACATTCACGTCTTCTCCTTGTTTTTCTTCTTCTAAATCAGATATAAATATAGAATTTATTTTTCTTAATTGCCTTTCATAGGATGTTAAAGGATGCCGAGTTATATAAAATCCAAGAGCTTCTTTTTCATAGGACAGGAGTGAGCTCTCATCCCATTCGCTCATCTTTTTTATATCTTCTGGAATATTCACCTGAACCATTCTCTCTTCTTGAAAAAGCGCTTTTTGCTTTGTTGTTTTTGTCTTTTTCCATTGGTTCGCATATTCAATAAAATAATCAAGAGCATGATATAATTGCGAACGCTTCCATCCGAGTGAGTCAAAAGCACCGGCCTTAATAAGGCTTTCTATGACTTTCTTGTTCACTGCTCTCAAATCAACTTCCTTAAAGAAATCATAAATTGATTTAAATTTCCCTATTCTTTTTCTTGCTTCGAGTATTGACTTAATTGCAGCCTCTCCAACATTTTTAATTGCTGACAAACCAAATCTAATGCTTCCTTCCTTCACATTGAAATGATATTCACTCTCATTAATATCCGGAGGCAAAACCTTTATCCCTTTTATTCTGCATTCACTTAAATATTTAACAATTTGGGATGTAGCACCTCTTTCAGCTTCACTTGAGAGTAATGCAGCAAAGAAATAAACAGGATAATGGGTCTTTAAATAAGCAATTTGATAAGCTAAATAGGCATATGCGGCACTATGAGACTTATTAAATCCATAACCTGCAAAATTTTCAATCTGGTCAAAGATTTTATTCGCTTTTACTGAGCTTATTCCCTTTTTTCTTGCTCCCTGAACAAATCTTTCCCTTTGGGCTTTCATTATTTCTGGTATTTTTTTGCCCATTGCTTTTCTCAGTATATCAGCCTCTGCCATTGAAAAACCAGCAAGCTCATGAGCGATTCTCATTACCTGTTCCTGATAGACTATTATTCCTCTTGTTTCTTTGAGTATAGGTTCAAGTTCTGGAATTTCATATTTTATTTTTTCTGGTGAATGCTTTCTTTTAATAAATTCCTCGGTCATCCCACTGGCCAGAGGCCCAGGCCTGTGTAGGGCATTTAATGCTATTAAATCCCTTAATTCTTGTGGTTTAAAATTCTTTAAGAGATCTTTCATTCCTTTACTTTCAAATTGAAATACTCCATCAGTATCACCTTTTGAAAAAGTTTCAAATGTCTTTTTATCATTTAGAGGAATCTTGGATAAGTCTAATTTTATGTTAAGATCTCTTTCTATCATTTTTAAGGTATCATGTATTACTGTCAGATTGCGAAGGCCGAGTAAGTCCATTTTTAATAGACCAATTTCCTCAATGTCCTGCATTGCAAATTGAGTTGTAACTTCTCCTTTACTCGATTTATAAAGAGGTAAAAATTCGGTTAATGGCTTAGGCGCAATAACTATTCCAGCAGCATGTATTGAAGCATGTCTTACTTGCCCTTCCAATTTTTTAGCTATTTCAAGAAGCTGTTTGATTTTCGGGTTTTTCTCAGCCATCTCTTTTATCTTTGGGATACTATTCATTGCATATTCAATACTTGATTCCGGACCAAAAGGTGGTATCATTTTTGCAATTCTATCAACTTCGGGAAGTGGTATATCAAGTACTCTACCAACATCTCTGATTACTGCTCTTGCTGCCATTGTTCCAAAAGTTATAATCTGAGCAACATTTTCTTTTCCATATTTTTCAGTAACATAATGAATGACTTCATCTCTTCTTCTACCACAAAAATCGATATCTATATCAGGTAAAGAGATTCTTTCCGGGTTTAAGAACCTCTCAAATAAGAGGTCATATTCGAGAGGATCAATGTCAGTTATTCCCAGACTATAAGCAACAAGACTCCCTGCTGCAGAGCCTCTACCTGGGCCAACTGGTATGTTTCTTTCTTTTGCATTTCTCACAAAATCCCAGACAATCAAAAAATAACCAGCAAATCCCATTTCCTTTATGAGCCTTATCTCATTTTCCAGTCGTTGAAAATAAACTGAAATCGGATGTTTGAGCTCTCCTTTTTTTTCTTTTTCCCTTAAAATTTCTAACTTTTTCTCGAACTCTTGTTTAGTGATTTTCTCAAAATAGTCTTCTATTGATGTTCCATTAGGAACTTTAAATTCTGGAAGGAAGTATCTTCCCTTTGGAAAATCAAAATCGCATTGGGCTGCAATTTTAATTGTATTATTAATAGCCTCTGGGATTTCTTCAAACAAGTCAATCATTTCTTGTATGGATTTAAAATAAAATTGATCAGTTTCGAATCTTAATCTATCCTTATCATGAATCTTTTTATTAGTTTGAATACATAAAAGAACATCATGATATTCAGCATCTTCCCTTTTTATGTAATGAATATCATTGGTTGCTACCAATGGAAGATTAAGTCTTTGCGCTAATTCTATTAAAAGGGGATTTAATTTTTTCTGATCTTCAAGACCATGATCCTGTAACTCAATATAAAAATTTCCTTCTCCAAAAATATCCCTATATTGGGAAGCAACATCCTCTGCCTCTTTATTCATACCCTTTAAAAGAAGAGTGGGAATTTCTCCCTTCAGACATGATGAAAGACCTATCAGTCCCTCAGAATATTGAGATAGGATTTCCTTATCTATCCTTGGCTTATAATAAAAGCCTTCAAGATAACTCTTTGTCAGAAGTTGAACAAGGTTCTTATATCCTTTCTCATTTTTTACAAGAACAAGAATATGGTAATGAGAAACTTCATCCTTTTTTTCTTTCTTATCCAGCCTACTTCGGGGAGCAAGATAGAGTTCAGCTCCAAGGATTGGTTTAACTCCTCTTTCCTGAGCTTTCCTGAAGAATGATACTGCACCAAAGATATTGCCATGATCAGTAAGAGCTAAGGCAGGCATTTTATTTTTGACAGCAGAATCAATTAAAGCCTCTATTTTTGCAGCTCCGTCAAGAAGGCTGTATTCCGAATGAGTATGTAAGTGAATAAAAATAGATTCCATTTTTTACCCCTTTTCTCTATATCACAATTTACCGCTCATTCCCATTCAATTGTAGCTGGTGGTTTATTAGTAATATCATAAACTACCCTATTAACCTCTTTCACTTCATTTACTATTCTGCTTGAAATCTCTTGCATTAAATTATGGGGCATTGGATACCAACTTGCAGTCATACCATCAATACTTTCTACCACTCTAAGGGCAATAACATACTTGTAAGTTCTTTCATCGCCCATAACTCCAACAGATTTAATGGGAAGTAAAATTGGAAAAGCTTGCCATAATTTATTATAAATTCCAGCTTTCTTTATTTCCTCAGTTAATATTTTATCAACCCTCTGAAGAATTTTAACTCTTTTTCTAGTTACTTCACCTATAATTCTTACAGCTAAACCTGGACCAGGAAATGGGTGTCGATTTATAAATTCTTCATCAAGTCCTAATTTTCTGCCAATTTCTCTTACTTCATCCTTAAACAGTTCTTTAAGGGGCTCAATTAATTTCCAATCTAAATCAGGTGGTAATCCTCCAACATTATGATGAGATTTAATTACAGAGGAAGGCCCTTTAACTGATCTACTTTCAATCACATCTGGATAAGTTGTCCCCTGTGCAAAAAATTCTACATTTCCTATTTTTTTTGCTTCTTCCTTAAAAATTTTAATGAATAGGTTTCCGATTATTTTTCTTTTTCTTTCCGGGGACTTTACTCCTTTAAGATTTTTTAAAAAAATATGAGAGGCATTGACTCCAATAACCTTTAGATGAAGCTTTTCTCTGAATTTTCTCATAAGATATTGAAACTCATTTTCCCTGAGAAGTCCATTATCAATAAAAATTGAATATACGTTATCCCCGATTGCTTTCCTCAGAATTAATGCTGTCACAGTAGAATCCACTCCACCACTTAAGCCACAAATTACTTTTCCATTATTAACTTCATTTTTTATCTTCTCTATTATATTTTCAAGAAAAGAGGTTAAATTCCATTCAGCCTTTAAATTTGAAATTTTAAAAAGAAAATTTGAAAGTATCTTTTTTCCCTCTATGGTATGTTTAACTTCGGGGTGGAATTGAACTCCGTATATTTTTCTCTCTCTATTCTCAATTACAGCAATTGGAGTATTTAATGTTGAGGCAGACACAATGAATCCTCTTGGATAAGAAACAACAACATCGCCATGACTCATCCAGATTTGGGTTTCATTTCTAATTCCTGAAAGGAGTTCCTTATTATCTATAATATTTAGTTTCGCAAATCCATATTCTCTTTTTTCTGCTGGTTTTACTTTTCCTCCTAAAAGATGAGCAATTAATTGAAGACCGTAGCAAATTCCAAGAATTGGAATATTTAAATTAAAAATCTCTTTGGAGCAAAGAGGAGCATTTTCTTCATAAACACTCCTTGGCCCACCAGAAAGAATAAGGGCTTTTGGATTAGATTTTTTAAGTTCTGATATTGTTATATTGTAAGGAACGATTTCTGAATATACCTTTAACTCCCTAATTCTTCTTGCTATTAATTGTGTGTATTGAGATCCAAAATCCAAAATAATTATTTTATCCATACTGAGATTCTAACAAAACTAATTAGGATTGTAAAATAGGCTATTAGGTGCAAGACGTTGAAAACGAGATTGTATCCATTAAAATCCTAGGAAAATTATTATAATATAATTTGAGTAATAAGTAATATGTTTAAAGTGAAAGAGAAAATTAAAAAATTAGAGAGAGCTATTTCTATTTTATCTGAAAATGAGAGAGAATGCAGATTGTGTCCTCGTTCCTGTAAAGTAAATCGGGCTAAGGAGAGAAAGGGGTTTTGTAAAACAGGAAATAATGCAATTGTTGCTTATAGTGGTTTACATTTTGGAGAAGAGCCACCTATAAGTGGTTATTATGATTACCCAATGACTGATAAATCCTTAAAGAAAGGCTCTGGAACTATATTCTTTACAGGATGCAATCTGAAATGCACATTCTGTCAGAATTATCAAATAAGCTGGGAAATGAAAGGGAGGGAAATTAGCGATGAAGAATTAGCAGATTTAATGCTGTCACTGCAGGACAAGAAAGCACTTAATATAAATCTTGTTTCTCCGACTCATTTGATAATTCCTATATTAAGGGCTTTAAAAATTGCCTATAATAAAGGACTTTCAATACCAGTGGTTTACAATTCAAATGCTTATGAATCATTAGAGGTTATTAAAAACCTTAATGGCATAGTAGATATATATTTGCCGGATTTAAAATATTTTAATCCTGAAACATCAGAAAAATATGCACAGGCACGAGATTATTTTCAGGTTGCTACAAAGATTATTAAGGAAATGTATGAGCAAGTGGGAGATTTGAGATTCGAAAATGGTTATGCTGTAAAGGGTTTAATTATTAGGCATCTTGTATTACCAGGTCATATTAAAGAAACTTTTAAAATATTGGAATGGATTTACAATAATCTTTCAGAAAAAGCGTGGTTGAGTATAATGAGTCAATATAAACCCTGTTTTAAAGCAAGCGGTCCTCTTGAAAGAAAATTACGAAGAGAGGAGTATGAAATAGTTCTTAAAAAAGTAGAGGATCTTGGTTTTGAAAATGTATTTATTCAATCTGAATTTCTAAATGATGACGAACATCTCGTTCCTGATTTTACAAAGGAAGAACCTTTTAAATGGCCTGAAGTGAGGAAAGATAAAAGTATTTAAATTTTTTTATCGCAGAAATTAGTAATTTTACATTCACTACATTTAGGATTGATTGGTCTACAAATCTTTTGTCCATGTATTACAAAGAGTTTGTTTATCAGAATCCAATATTTTTTTGGGACGATTTTGCTTAATTCATACTCTGTTTGTTCAGGATTTTTGCTGTTTATCAATCCGAGTCTATTTGAAATTCTATGAACATGGGTATCTACCACAATGGCAGGCTTATTGAATGCAAATGCTGAAACTGCATTTGCTGTTTTTCTGCCAACTCCTTTAAATTTCAGTAACTCCTCTTTTTTAAAAGGAACTTTACTTCCATAATTATTCACTAATTGTTTACTAATCTCTATTATTCTTTTTGCTTTTACTTTATAAAATCCACTTGGTTTAATGGTTTCTTCAATAATTTTTGGATCAAGTTTAAGAACATCTTCGGGTGATCTCACAACTTCAAAGAATCTTTTTGAGGCTAAAGCAGTGTTTTCGTCTCTTGTTCTTTGGGATAGAATAGTTGTAATTAAGACTTTAAAAGGATCGCGGCTAGAAAATTCGAAAGGTTTATAATGAGATTTTAGTATAGCTATAATACTTTCAACTTTCCGAGGAAGGGAATTTTTATTCAATTTAAATCCAGGAGTTTATATTGAACCTATTAAAATTCTTCAGGTTCTTCTTCATATTCAAATTCTTCTTCGCCCTCTTCATTATATCCAATCAACTCATCTTCATATCTGGCTTCACCAATTTCCTCTTTTCTTTGCTCTATTGCTTTTTCAAATTCTTCTTCATCTTCATAGCGCCTTAAGTAATTTGATTCAAAATCACTGTAAAACAATTCAAGATAATCATCTTCAATCTGACAGAATATAGATAGACCATATTCAGATTGGAGATCACCTATCTTTTCAATTATTTTCGCCTTTTCCTTTAGAGCATCTAAAGTCTTCCAACTCAGGATTTCAATTTCTTCCATTTTTTACCTCTTTAAGAAAAAATAAATAACAATTTTTTAAAAATTGTCAAGAGAAATTTTTTATCCCCTTGACTTGGCAAATCAAAAGAATTATTCTAAAAACGTAAGGAATGAGAAAACATTTCCTGGTGATTTTTTCCCTTTTGATAATTCTGTTTGTAGAATGTGCTTCTGTAAATAAAATTCAAAGTCATCTTAAATTTGGTATAATTGCAGCCCAGAAAGACCTCTGGGATGAAGCAATATTTCAATGGGAAAAAGTCTTAAAGTTAAATCCAAATAGTGCAGAGGCGCATAATAACTTAGCTGTTGCTTATGAAAGGAAAGGTTTATTTGAAAAGGCAAAGGAAGAATACGAAAAAGCTCTAAAATTAGCACCAAATGATTACAGAATAAAATCAAATTATGAATCTTTCCTTGAAATTTACAAGCAACTTAAAAAAACAAAGAATGATAAAAAAAATTAAATTTTTGTTTATTTTGCTTTTTTTAAGTTATCTTTCTTGTCAGTCAGTAACTCAATATAAAATTAAAGTTGAAATTCCAACTCCAACAAAAATAGATCTTTCAGCTTATAAGGGAATAATTTTTACTACATTTGAAATAAATAGCGAAATAAAGGAAATAGATTTCTCGAAGGAGATATTTAATTTCTTTTCTCCTGAAATAGAGAGAGAATTTAAAGGAGAAATTACGTTTAAGGAAATAAAGTGGGATAGAGAAAATCTAATAGAGGACAAGGATTTTTGGAAAAAACTCTCTGGTGATAAAAATAAGAAAATCCTTTTTACAGGAAAATTAAATTTCAGAAGAGAATTGAGGAAAGCTCTTTTAGAAGAAAGGAGGCCTTTGACTTCGCCTTTTATAGAAAGAAAATTAGCTTCAAGACTCTTTTTCATTCTGAATTTAAACTTATATTTAATAGATTCAAGTAATGGGGAAATTATATATCAAAAGGAATTTAAAGAGACAAAGAGATATGAGAATATAAATCAAAAAGCAAGTTACGCATTTATTGATATTCTTGAAGAAATAAAAAATAAACTTTTCAGAGAAATAATCTCCCATAAAAAAAGGGAAGAAAGATATCTTATACTGTAAAGTCTAAGGAGTTAGAAAAATGAGAAAAAAAGTTTTTTATCTATTAATAACTTTAATATTAACAAATACAATTTTTGCACAAACTGTTTATTTTCCTTATTACGGGAAGAATAAGGTAATTTATAAAAAATTTGAATGGAATCGTTATGAAACGAAACACTTTCACATTTATTACTATATCAAAGATCGAAAGCAACTTGAAAGAATAGCAAGTTTAGCTGAAAGTGCTTACTTGGCTATAAGTCAAAAAATAAAATATGAACTTTCAAAGCCTGTTCCTCTGATTTATTATCAGACACATACAGATTTTGAGCAGACTAATTTATATCCTGGTATGATTCCTGAAGGGGTTATGGCTTTTGCAGAGCCTATTCTTCACAGAATTGTTCTTCCAGGAGATTTACCCATAGATAATCTTCAATCTTTAATTAAACACGAGCTCGCTCATATTTTTGAATATTCAATGCTATATGGAGAAGCAGTAGGTGCAGTTTATGCTCTCTATCAGCCTCCGCTATGGATAATGGAGGGTTTTGCAGAGTATTGTACTGAGGATTGGGACCCAATATCTTCTATGATAGTAAGGGATAGTGTTTTGAATGATAGAATTCCAGAAATCACTAAATCAGGAGAGATGGTTACTCGCTATCCTTTACCTAGGGATCCAGCTTATGATTTTGGTCACGCAATATTTGATTTTCTTGAATATAAACATGGAATTACAGGAATTAGGTTCCTATGGAAGGTTGTCAAACAGAAATCTCTCGTGAAGAGGGTTAGTCCTTTGAAGAAAGCATTTGGATATAATTATAAAGAATTTAATTATGAATTTAAAAAATTTTTAAGAGAAAGATTTAAAGATTATATTACAAGGGAGAATCCCGAAGATTACAGTGTTCCGCTTGGTCCTGAATTTCCTTATGCTTATAGTCTATCCCATCAAATTTCTCCCTCTGGAGATATAATAGCTGTATTGACCTATAATACAAGAGACTATGATATTGATATAATTTTGATATCTGCAAAAGATGGTTCTGTAATAAAAAATATCACAAAGGGTTATACTCTGAATTATGAATATATAAAAATGGATTTTGACCCATCCCTGGGTAGGAGCATTAGTTGGTCTTCAGATGGTGAGAAAATTGCATTTTTTGGTCGCAAGGGAGAAAAACATTCCCTCTATCTCCTTGACCCGATTACAGGGAAGACGCTTAAAAGGATAAAAATTCCTATAGATCGACCCGCCTCTCCCTGTTTTACTCCAGAAAATAAATCGATTATTTTTACAGGTTTGAAGAACGGGCAAAGAGATATTTTTGAAATTGATCTTGATACAGGAAAAATAACTCAATTAACGAATGATGCATTGTATGAGAAGGCCCCCTCGATTTCTCCTGATGGTAAATTCATTACATATACAATTAGAGTGGAGACGAAAGATAAGATATTCATATCACCATTTGAGAATTTAAGGGAACGCGAGCAGTTGACTTTTGGTAATGGAAATGATATTTCTCCAATTTTTTCTCCTGATGGGAAAGAAATATTTTTCTCATCAGATAGAGAGGGGGCTTTTAATATCTATTCCATAAATCTGGAAACAAAAGTGATCAAAAGATATACAAATGTGAGGACAGGTAACTTTTTCCCGAGTGTGTCACCTAAAAATCCCAAGAAAATTATTTTTTCGTCTTTCCATAAAGGAATGTATAGACTTTATCAAAAAGAATTTGAAAGCCCAGTTGTTGAGGAAACTATTAAACCAAGAAAAATATTATCTGTGGAAGAGATACCATCTTTTAAGCCCTTAGTTAGAGAGAAAATAGATGAAAAGAAAATATATTCACATAAAGGAATGGGGAAATTATATCTTGCAGGACGACCACCCATTGATACCATAATCTCAACAGATGGCTCAATTTTAGGGGGTTCTGCTCTTACATTTACTGATATTTTAGGAGATTATACTTTATTTCTAATAGCCTATCAGGTAAGACAATTTAGATCCCTTCATTTTGGTTACATAAATCAGAAAAATAGACTTCAATATATGATTCATGCTTTTAGATATACGATTTTTGGTTATCCTTCCTACTATTACTGGTATCCTGAATTATATAATTATTATAGCTATTATGATGCGATAGCTTCTCGAACAATAACAGGTGCAGAAATATATGGATATTACCCCTTTAACAGATTTTATCGGGTAGAAGCCTCTCTGGGTTTTTATCGTTATGAGGAGGATTTCTTATATTGGAGAGCATACTTCCCATATTTTTATAATGGAAATATGTTGGTAGCTTCTTTTTCTTTAATTGGTGAAACAACAAGGTTTAAATTTTATGGGCCCTATTCTGGTAGTACCTTCAGACTCTCAGTTTATCAATCCATACCAGTTACAAAAAGTTTTTTACAAGCTACAGGTGGAGAAGCTGATTTAAGAAAATATATAAAAATCGCCCCAGATACTTTATTGGCTATTCGCTTTGTTGGTTTCGTTAGTCAAGGTAAAAATCCATACCTTTATTATTTTGGTGGAAATAATGAGATAAGATCTGTTTATTATATGCAATTAATAGCAAATCAGGGATTTTATGTAAACACAGAATTAAGATTTCCTTTGGTGAATTCAATTCAGAGCCTAATAGGAAATTTAGGGCCAATAAGAGGAGTTCTGTTTTTTGACTTTACTCATTCAAAACTTAAGAATTATCCAGCGGGTTATTGGGTGTGGTCAGAGAAGGAAAGAAATTACATAAAAGTTGATATAATAGGCTCTTATGGCTGGGGTATAGAACTATTTTTATTTGGAATTCCACTTCATTTAGAGTGGGTGAGAAGGATTGAAATTCCAAAATGGACAAATCCATTAGATTACAGGACAAAGAAATTTGATGGTGTAAGAATATGGTTTGGATTCGATTTTTAGAAAAATAAGAATTCCCAATATCTTTTTATTAATCTAAGTGAACCTGATTTCTGAAAAATATTGACATATTAAATTCTTTTAGTTATTATAAAAAAACCAAGGAGTTAAAAGGATGTTAAGGCTGAGACTAATGAGATTGGGCAAGAAGAAAAAGCCCTTTTATAGGATTATAGTGGTTGATTCTCAAAGGCCTAGAGAAAGTAAATACAAAGATGTGGTTGGCTATTATAATCCAATGACAGATCCTGCAGAAATAAAAATTGATAAAGAAAAGGTAAATTATTGGCTGAGCCGTGGTGCTCAACCCACGGAGACTGTTAAGTCTCTTATATCTAAGGTTAAATGAGTTTGAAATTAAAATGATTAAAGGAGGGCACAGTGAAAGAACTAGTTGAAATGATTGTCAAATCGTTGGTTGATCATCCCGATAAGGTAAATGTTTCCCAATTAGATGGGGAACAAACAACCATTCTCGAGTTGCGTGTTGCTCCAGAAGATTTAGGGAAGGTCATCGGAAAACAAGGAAGAACTGCAAGGGCAATAAGAACTATTCTTGGTGCAGCTGGAATGAAAATGAAAAGGAGATACAATCTGGAGATAATTGAAAAAGTGTGATTATATCTCCCTTGGACAGATTGTAAAACCCCAGGGAAACAAAGGGGAAGTAAGAGTATTACTCCACGCTGCTGAAGGGAAGAAAAGCTTAGAAGCAGGAAAAGAAGTTTACTTAGAACTTAGAGGAGAAAGCTGTAAACTTGAAATAGAAAGTGTAAGAGAGGTTCCGGGAAAAGAGGAGGTTATTCTTATAAAGTTCAAGGGGGTAGAAAATATAACACAAGCTTACAAGCTGGTCGGCTTCCAAATTAAAATAAAAGAAAAGGATTTAAAACCTTTAGAAAAAGATGAATTCTATTTCTTTCAATTAAAGGATTGTTCTGTAAGAGATAAAGAGAATAAATTCTTGGGTAAAGTAGTAGATTTATTGAGCGCAGGAGAAAATGAATTGTTGGTTGTAAAAGGTAAAAAAGAAATTCTCATTCCTTTTGTTAAATCAATCTGCTTGCAAGTAGATATAGAAAAAAAAGAGATAATAGTTGACCTTCCAAGTGGACTTTTAAATCTGGATGAGATTTGATATAATAACCGTACTCCCTGAAATTTTTAAAAGTGTATTTAATGCGGGAGTTTTAAAAAAAGGTATAGAGAAAGGATTGATAGAAATTAGGGTGCATAATCTGAGAGATTATGCAATAGATAAACATCGCCAGGTGGATGACAGACCATTTGGCGGAGGAGAAGGAATGGTGCTTAAACCAGAGCCTTTATTTAGAGCTGTTGAGAAAATCAAGGAAAAGGAGAATAGTCGAATCATACTTTTATCCCCTCAAGGGAGGAAATTTGACTATAAATTGGCTGAGGAATTTTCTAATTTTCCACAAATAATCCTAATATGTGGGAGATATGAAGGGGTGGATGAAAGAGTAAGGGAGCATCTTATAACTGATGAGATCTCAATTGGAGATTATGTGCTCTCTGGTGGAGAGTATGCAGCATTAGTTATTATTGATGCTGTGGCGAGATTTATCCCTGGAGTAGTCGGGAAAGAGGAATCTGTGAAAAAGGATTCTTTTTCACTTGGTTTACTTGATTATCCTCAATATACAAGACCGAGAGAGTTCAGGGGGTGGAAGGTTCCAGATGTTCTTCTCACAGGAGATCATAAAAAGATTGAAATATGGAGGAAGAAGAAATCTTTAGAAATTACTTTACGCAAAAGACCAGATTTATTAGAACAGAAGGAGTTAAATGAAGAAGAGAAAAAATTATTGGATGAAATAAAAAAAGAAATTTCATCAGAGGAGTAGAAAATGGAAATAATAAATCTGATAGAGCAGTCTTATTTGAGAAAGGATTTGACCCCATTCAATGTTGGTGACACAATCAGGGTTCATTTGAAGGTGAAGGAAGGCGATAAGGAAAGAATACAGGTATTTGAAGGGGTTGTAATTGCGAAGAGAGGAAGTGGGACAAGAGCGACTTTTACTGTGAGGAAAATATCTTTTGGAATTGGGGTTGAGAGAATTTTTCCTTTACATTCTAAATCAATTGAAAAAATTGAGGTTGTGAGAAGAGCAAAAGTAAGAAGAGCCAAGCTATATTATTTAAGAAAATTAAAGGGTAAGGCTGCAAGACTGAAAGAAAAAAGGTAAAAATTGTGTGTAAATTTTAAAATAGAAAGAGAATTACTGGAGTTAGGATACAAAAAAATTGCAGGAATAGATGAAGTGGGGAGAGGTTGCCTTTTTGGTCCAGTAGTCGCAGCTGCTGTAATTTTAGATCACACGGTTCAGCCTATTGAAGGTATAGATGATTCTAAAAAAATTTCAAAAAGAAAAAGAGAAAGATTAGCGAGAATTATTTTTGAAAAGGCATCAGGGGTGGGTATTGGCTTTGCTTCAAATATAGAAATTGATGCTGTAAACATCCAAAGTGCTACATTTAAAGCAATGAAAAGAGCTATAGAGAATCTTCCTGTCGAACCTGATTTTTTATTAATAGATGGGAGAACATTTAAAAATGAAGATATTTCTTATCCATGCAGAGTAATAATTGGTGGAGATAGAAAATGCATTTCAATAGCTGCTGCATCTATAATTGCAAAGGTAGTGAGAGATGAGCTGATGGAAATTTACTCTAATTTATTTCCCGGATTTTTTATAAATAAAAACAAAGGATATGGGACTAAAGAACATTTTTTAGCTTTAAAAGACCTTGGGTGTACACTATTTCATAGAGTCTCATTTAATTTGAAATGGTAGATAAAAATAAAATTTTTCAGAGAGCAGAAAAATTTATAAGAAGTGGAAAAATTCAAAGTGCAATTAATGAATACTATAAAATTTTAGAAGAAAACCCTGAAGATTGGACAATAATCAATACAGTTGGGGATTTATATGTGAGGATTGGAAAAATAGATGAAGCAATAAAAGAATTTAATAAAATAGTAGATCATTATTTTAATGAAGGTTTTTATACTCAGGCAATAGCTATTCTAAAAAAGATTAACCGGATTGCTCCTGATAGGGTTGAACCTGCTCTAAAATTGGCAGAATGCTATTTGCTTCAGGGTTTAGTTTCAGAAGCTAAATCCATTTATCTTGACTTAGCTGAAAATTTCATTTCTAAGAAAAATATAAAAGAAGCAATTAATGTATATGAGAAGATTGTAGAGCTTGAGAAGGATAATCTCGATTTAAGATTAAATCTTGCGAAATTATATACTAAAGAGAAAATGTTAGATGGAGCAGTAAAACAGTATAATTGGATAGCTGAAAGTTATATAGAGGCAGGAAAGATTGAAGAAGTAGAAAATATTCTAAATGAGGCTTTAAAATTAAAACCTTCTGATTTAAGAACTATAAATAATTTAATTGTAGTTTATAAAAAGAAAGGTGAAGATGAAAAAGCTATCCCTTTTATTGAAGAAGCTTTGAAATCAGATAAACATAATATCAGTCTTTTGAAGTATCTGGGATTAATACTCTATAAAAAAGGCGAGTTTAATAGAGCAGAAGAAATTTTTAGGACGATTTTAGAGAAAGGAGAAAGAGAACCGAATGTTATTATAAAATTGGGTAAAATCTTAATAAATAAAGGAAAAATAGACGAAGCATATAATTATTACAGTGAATTAGTGGATAGTTTTATTGCGCAAGGTAGAGTGGATAAAGCTATTTCTCTTTTAGGACTTATTCTCTCTAAAAACAGATCTCATACTCCAGCCTTAAAAAAATTAGCGGAAGTATACAAACATGAAAATAATTATGAGAATTTATTTATTATATACAATACATTGATTGAAGAATATCGAAGATTAAATTTGGATTCTGAGATTGGATCAATCGTGAAAGAAATTCTAATGTTAGAATCTGAAGCTTTAAAATTTTTGGATAAATATCCTGCTCTTAAAGAGGAAGTAGAGAAAAGGAAAGAATTTATTGAGAAAAAATTAGTTGTGGAAACAGAAGAATTTGCAATTTCTCCTACTCAAGAGAGGATTGATTTGGATGAAAAATTAAAAGAAATAGATTTTTACATAGAGCAGGGATTTTATAAAAATGCAAGAGACCTTCTTGATGAGTTGAATCAATACTTTCCTGAGGAGCCTAGGATTTCAGAGAGGTATTTATATCTTTCTGAAATTGAGGAGAGGAAAGAGCCTAAGGCAGAAACCAGGAAAGATGTTCTGGAGGAAACTTTTATAGATGTTTCCATTGAAGATATTTTTAAAAAAACTCAGGTTTTTCCATCTGAAGAGGAAAAGGCAGAAGAGAAATATTATGATTTGAAAGAAATAGCTAAAAATGAGATTTATGAAATAGAAGAAATTATTAAAAAGGAAAGGGAATATCAATTTGCTAATAGAGAACGTACCCTCGATGAAATAATAAAACAATTTAAAGAAGGTATAAATAAGAAAATTCCAGAGGAGGATTATGAGACGAGATACAATTTGGGATTAGCATATAAAGAACTTGGTTTACATGAAGAAGCAATAAAGGAGTTTGAAATCGCATCAAAAGATCCTAAAAGAGAAGTTGAATGTTATTTTCTAATATCAGAGTGTTTTCGAGAAAAAGGCATGTTTAAAGAGGCTATAAATTGGTTACAAAAGGCAGTAGAGAAAGCAGGTGAAGAAGATCAATGGCTTTTCTTAAAATATAACCTGGGTTTCCTCTATAAGGAAGCAGATGAGCTCGAAAAAGCCTTAAATACATTCAAAGAAATTTTTGATAAAAAAGCTAATTATAAGGATATTGCTCAAAGAATCAAAGAGATAGAGAGCGCATTAACTTAAATTTGGGTTTAAGTGTGGAATTCTTTCCTTATATCAATTTTAAAATAAGGAGAAAAATTGAACAAAAACAGACATATACATTATTCGAGGGAGAAGACTTCCTAAATGGCAAAAAGATTTTTATAAAAATTTTTTCTCCAGAATCAAAGGTTTATCCGGAAATTCTATTTAAGCTTCCCTTCTTAAAACATACAAATATCCTACCAATACTTGATTCAGGTTATATTCGGGAAGGGAAAACCTATATTGTTTTTCCTGCTATTGATGGAGTATCTATTTCTTCTTATTTTGGGTCTGCACGAGATAACTTCATTTCTATAGCTTTTCAATTAGCAAATTCTTTTGCTTTTCTACATCATTTTGGGATTATTCATAGAAATATTTCTTTAGATAATCTAATTCTAACGCAAAATAATAAATTGATCCTTGCTGGTTTGGATTTTTGTTGTTCTGTTGATACTCCAGCAAAAGAAAAGGGTTTTACAGGAAATGCAACATATATAAAACCTGAAATATTAGATGGAAGAGAGAACTATAGTTATAGATCAGATTTATATGCAATTGGAATAGTTCTTTTACAACTCTTGACAGGCGAAAGATTTGGAAAAAATCTTACTTATTCCCTTCTTAATAATGAAATTTTGAAAATAAAAAATTTAGATATTCAATCAATGATAAGGAAATTAATTGGTAAGGATGAAGATTCTTATAAATCAGGAGAAGATTTTCTCTGTGATTTACTTTCCTTGTTAAATAAAAATAAAAAGTTTATGGATCAAGCTCCAATTGAATATTTGGGTGGAATAAATTTGTATATAGAAAGTAAGGAGGAAAGAATATTAAAAGGTTTATTGGCGCAGGTAGAAGATTCGAAGCCCAAAATAGCTTTTATAATTGGAGAAGATAAAATAGGTAAAACCACACTTATTAGAAATTTTTTAATAAGGAACAAATCTCGTTCAGGAAGATCTGTTTTCATTCAGGGAGGAAACTTCTTCAATTTTTTGAAGCAGTTCGAGAAACAATTGAAGTCTGAAATTGAGAAAGATGGTAGTTTTCATTTAAAAGATATTATAGATCAGGAAGAAAAAAGAATTATCGATTATTTAACACTTCAACAATCACAGAAATTCAAATTGTATGACATGGTTTTAAAATATATCAAAAAAGCAATAAGAAAAAACAAATTAAAGTTTATGATTTTTATAATTGATGATTTAAATAAATGTGATTCTTTAGTAAAGGAATGTGCTTCTTATCTAATTAAAAATTCACTAAAATTACCAATATTTTATATTTTTTCTTCCAATCAAGTAGAGAGAACTTTTGATTTTCAAGATATTGCATGTATTAATTTAAAACCCTACTCTCTGGAAGACTTTAATAATTCTGTATACTTCCCTCCGATAAATAAAGATAAATTTTTTAAATTTTTATTCAATAAAAGTTCAGGAATTCCATTTTATTTTTTTGAAATCTTAAGAGAATTTTTATCAAATAAAGAAAATTTAGAATTGCTTTTATCTGAATTTGATGAGAATGAATTGTCTTTTGTCAAATCTCCTCTGCTGGAAGATTTATATAAGAAAAAGACTGCTAAATTAACTCCTATAGAGAAGGAAATATTGGAATTATCCTCGCTTTTTCCAAAAACTTTTGAAATTAAGGATATTTCCTTTCTTAAAGATTATCCAAGTATTGAAAGAGCCATTCAGAGATTAATGGAAGATGGCTTTTTGAAAACTATCGGGGAGAATAAATATTTTGTTGCTCAACCTTGGAAAGATTTAATTTATAGCCATATTCCAAAGAGTAAAAGGGAGGAACTAAATTTTCTTTTGGCAAATTACTCTATTGAAAAAGGAGGAGCATTATCAGATATTGCATATTTTTTCATTAATAGCCATTATAGGGAAAAAGGTATCCATTGGGCTTTAAAAGCAGCAGAGCAAGAAAAAGAAAAATTTAATTATGAAGAGGGGCTGAGAATATTAAATCAATACCATAATGTAATAAAACTAATAGAGGACGAAAGTTTAAAATTTAACTATTTTTCTTTAAGAGGAAAGTTGAACTTATTACTGAATAATTTTTCTTCTGCAGAGAAAGATCTGGAAAAGGCTCTCGATTTTTCAAAAGGGGAAAGGGATGAAATTGTAAGATTTCAATTTGCTGAATCTCTCTATGGAAATCAAAAATATAAAAAAGCTTTAGAAGTTCTTAATGAAAATAAAACTATTTTAAAAAAGAAATTTAAAAAAGATGTAAAATTATGTATTTTAAATGATTTTCTTCTTGCAAAAAATTTATGGCTAATTGGAAATATTAAAAAAGCAATTGATGTTTTAGAAAAGGCGATTGAAGATATTCATCATATAGATTCAATCTTATGGGGGAGAGGTCTCGTTGAATTAGGATATTATTATTTAATGAAAGGTGAATTAAGAAAAGCTGAAAAATTTTTAAAAAAAGGATTCAAAATATTTGAGAAAACTACAAATTTACCAGAGTTCGGCTTAAGCAGGGTATATCTTGCTTATTTTGAAGGAGAAAGGGGAAATACTGAAAAAGCTATTAATTTTTTAAAAGATGCGTATCAATTTTTCGAAAGAAATCACGATTTATTTTCTCAGGCAAAAATCAGTTCGGATATAGGCTTATATTATCTTTTGGCAGAAAAATGGATAGAGGCCAAAAAATGGTTTAAAATTAGCGAAAGTTTATTTGATAAAATAAATAATCCAAGAGGAAAGACACTGGCAAGATTTAATTTGGGAGAGGTGGCTTTATGGGAAGGTGAGTGGGATTTTGCAGAGGAAATTTTTAAAGAAAGTCTGGATTTTGATAGAAAAACAGGGAATACATGGATGATAGCATATGATTTGAATAGTCTTGGATACATCCATTTTCTGAAAGGAGATTTTGAGCTTTCAGAAAAAGAACTAAAAGAGAGTAAAAGCATTTTTAAAAAATTAAAAGCGATTAAGGAAGAAGCAGATTGTTGTTTGAAATTAGGGGAATTATATTTAGAAAAGAGGGATTATTTAACGGCAAGAAAATACTTAATGAATGCCTCAGAAAATATAAATAAAGAGAAGTTCTCTCGTCTATACATTCAGTTATTACTCCTCAGAGGATTAATGGGTTTGAATAGGGGAGATAAATTAAAGACTAAGGAGATTATTGAGAAATGCGTAAAAGAAGCACAGGAGGCAGGTATTAGTTCCTTGATAGGGAAAAGTTTAATTCTAAAAGGCAAATTACTGAAAGATGAAAATAGAGATCATTCTAAAAAGTGTTTTGAGAGAGGGATAAAGGCATTTAGGTCTCTTAAAAGTCCTTTTCTTGTTGCAGAATCATTTATTGAATTTTATTCACACTTTCCAGAGTTATTAAAGAGCCCAAGCGGAAGAAATAATATTTTATGGGCTGCACAAACTCTCAAAAAGCTTAAATCGTTTAAATATCATTTTGCAGAAGAAGTCATCTCAAAATATTTACCGGAAGAAATAGAAGTAAATGAAGTAAAAGAAGAAGCAGCAAACTGGATAACTAGTTCATTTTCTGAAATTAAGGATATTGATTCTCCTCCAGACGTCTTGGAACAACTTCTCCATTTAGTTGTAAAGAAAGTTCCTGCACAAAGAGCAATAATTTTTCTTATTGATGAGAATGGAGATGTCTTTTATCAGAAATCAAATGAGAAAATAATTCACACAGCAGATATCAGTTTCAGTGTAATAAGAAAGTGCGTGAAGGAAAGAAAGGCTCTGATTTTAAATAACATCAGGTCAAATCCTCAATACAGAGAGAATGAAACTGTTATAATTCACAATATAGACGGTATTATTTGTGTACCTATTTCCATAGAAGGAAATACAATTGGAGTAATATATTTAGATAGAGTTGCGGGATTTAAGCCATTTTCTAATGGAGATTTGGAATTTCTGATATCTATATCAAAACCCGTAAGTTTTATAATTAAAAATTCTCTCGAGTATAAAAAACTTAGAGATAAAATAAAGGAAAAATATAAATATCCCTTGGTAACCGCGTCCAGAAAAATGGAAAAAATTTTCACAATAATAGATAGAGTCAAAGATCTTGATGTTCCTGTAATGATTTTAGGAGAAAGTGGAACCGGTAAAGAATTAATTGCTCGTTTAATTCATTCGGAAGGGATAAGAAGAGACAAAGAATTTATTGCAATAAATTGTAGTGCTTTACCCGAAAATTTATTAGAAGCGGAATTATTCGGATATGTAAGAGGAGCTTTTACAGGTGCAAATAGAGATAAAAAGGGGTTGATTGAGGAAGCTGATGGTGGGACATTCTTTTTAGACGAAATAGGAGATTTACCTTTAATTTTACAGGCTAAACTACTCAGAGTTCTTCAGGAAAAGGAAATAAGACGACTTGGAGAGAATAGAACACGATCAGTGGATGTTAGATTTATTTGTGCTACAAATAAAAATTTAGACGAAGAAGTTAGAAAAGGAAATTTTAGAGAGGATCTTTACTATAGAATGAGGGTTGTTCCAATTGAGATTCCACCCCTAAGGGAGAGGAAAGAGGATATTCCCCTCCTTGCTGATTATTTTGTTAAGAAGTACGGGAAACAATTAGGTAAAGAAGAAGTCTGTTTTTCTCCAGAAGCAATGGATGTATTTCTTAATTATAACTGGCCAGGAAATGTTAGAGAATTGGAAAATGAGATTCATAGAATAATGATTTTTTTAGGAGAGGAAAATCTAATAAGAAAAGAGCATATTTCTTCAAAAATATTAAAAGAAACAGAAGGAGAAATTTTTAGAGACTTTAGCAAGAATCTTGCTAAAGCAAAGCAGGAATTTGAAAAGAGATTTATTCTCCAAGCTCTTGCTCGAAATAAATATAAAAAATCAAAGACTGCGGAAGAATTGGGGCTTACCCGCCAAGGACTTCTTAGACTAATGAAAAAACATGACATAGTATGAGAAGATTTCTAATAAAGAGATTCATTACCTCACTGATTGTGTTATGGGGGGTCTCAACTTTGATATTTCTGCTAATACACCTTGTTCCTGGAGACCCTGTCCAAGCAATGCTTGGAGAGTCTGCTCTGCCATCTGATATTGAAAATTTAAGGGAGAAACTCGGTTTGAATGAACCCCTATTTGTTCAATATAAAAATTATTTTTTCAATTTAATAAAAGGCGATCTCGGAACTTCTATAGTCTCTGGAAGAAAAGTTAGTAAAGAAATTTTGTCTCGTTTTCCAGCAACATTAGAGCTTGCAATAGCTAGTATTTTAGTTTCCATTTTAATTTCTTTTCCCCTTGGCTTACTATCTGCTCTTAAAAAGAATTCGATTTGGGATATATCAGCTACAACAATTTCAACACTTGGTTTAGCTATACCAAATTTCTGGCTCGGTCCATTATTAATTATTTTGTTCTCAATTAAATTGAGCATTTTCCCGGTTTCAGGGAGGGGTACCTTAGCTCATTTAGTCTTACCTGCTATTACTCTTGGGACAGCCCTATCAGCACTATTAACTCGTATAGTAAAAACAAGTGTTGCAGAGGAATTGAAAGAAGATTATGTAAAAGTAGCTCTTGCAAAAGGACTTACAAAAAGCAAAGTATTGCTAAAGCATGTTCTTAGGAATGCGCTTATTCCTATAATAACAATTTTAGCTCTGCAAATAGGGAGTTTACTTACTGGTGCAATAATAACGGAGACTATATTTTCTTGGCCTGGAATAGGGAGATTAATTATAAATGCAATCAATCAAAGAGATTATCCATTAGTACAGGGAGTAATTCTTTTTATAGCATTCATTTATATAATAACTAATTTTTTAGCAGATATTTTTTATGCCATTGTAGATCCGAGAATTAGATATGAGACAAAGTATTGATGAGTTTTAAAGAGAATCCATTCCTTTTTATCGGCATTTCTCTAATTGGATTTATAATTTTATTTACTTTAATAACTCCATTGTTTTATAAAGTTTCTCCTTTTGAAATTGACTTGGAAAATCGTCTCCTCCCTCCAAGCAAGAAATATCCATTAGGTAAAGATGAATTAGGGAGAGATGAATTAGCTCGCATATTATATGGAGCTCGCATTTCTCTCTTAGTCGGCTTTACAGTTGTTTTTATCTCAGCTGTTGTTGGTTTAATTATGGGATTAATTTCAGGCTTTGCAGGAGGCCTTATTGATGAAGTAATAATGCGTCTTGTTGATATACTGTTGGCATTTCCGGGTATTTTACTCGCAATTGCCTTAATTGCTTTTTTTGGTCCAAGTCTTGTAAATTTGATTTTTGCACTTGTTTTAACTGGATGGGTTGGTTATTCCCGTCTTGCAAGAGCTCAAGTATTAAAATTAAAGGAAATGGATTTTATAACTGCTGCCAAGGCAATAGGAGCAGGATATCTAAGGATTTTATTCAGACATTTAATGCCAAATGTTCTCCCATTTATTTTAGTTCAAGCTTCACTTGGTATAGCAGGAGCTATTCTGGCTGAATCTGGATTAAGTTTTCTTGGGTTAGGAGTTCAACCCCCAACTCCCTCGTGGGGAGCGATGATCAATCAGGGAAGAAATCACCTTTTTGATGCACCATGGTTAACTATTTTCCCTGGAATTGCTCTCCTTATTACGATTTTAGGTTTTAATTTATTAGGTGAAGGGCTAAGGAAGATCTATACCCCCAAGGAATGGGAATAGTAAGTTATCTAAAATAAAGAAAAGAAACCTGAATTCCAAGTTCTCTTTCATCATTTGAAGAAGGATACACTTTAGCTGGAATAAAGGTTTTATCGGTTGCAATAATTAATTTAAAAATATCATTATTACCTAAGATTTCCTTTTTTACTTTTATAAACTTTTCAAAAATTCCTGATTCTGGGATAAAATCTGCGATAACTTTATCATTTATCTTTATTATAACTCTCTGGTCAGGTAAAACTTCTTTGTTCACTCCTCCTTTTATTACTAGTAAAGCATCTCTTCGAGGGTTATCAATTATGCAAGTTGCTTCTTTTGCTGTCCATCGCCACTCTTTTATTTGAGCGTCTGGATTGATTTCTTTATTATACCATCCATCTTCGTAAATTATTTCAGGAGTATCTATGGGAGGTGGATAAACGGTTAACTTTTTATTGAATACGTTAAATTTGTCCTGTTTATTATCTGGATTGTAAAAGCCGATTGATAATTTCAATGTTTCCTCTCCCTTGAATTCGGGATCAAATTCATCTATAAAAGAGGGAATGTAGATTTTTCTGCTATATTTAACCTCTTTTCCCTTTATCCAGGTTGATGTAGGAACGGGTGGATAGTGGTCGTCTTGAAAAAGAATCTTCTCATTTTTATCCCAAAAATGAACATATATTTTGTAATCTTTGTCAAATCCTTTAAAATTTTCCTTTGTTTTCCAATGATAAATCATATCAGTATATAATCTATCTGTAAGAGGAGTGTCAGAAAAAGATATTTCAAGATAAACCCCTACATCTTCTTTCTTTTTGCAAGAAATTAATAAAATCAGTACAATAACACCTGCAAATACTATTCTTTTTTTCATTACTTACCTCCTCCTCACTCTTGGACTTTAATTATTTAACACAACTACTTTATTTTATCAATAATCAATTCTACTTTCTCTTATAAAATTCCTTTATTTTTTCAATCACGTATTCTTTTTGTTCATTACTCAATTCAGGATAAATGGGAAGAGATAGAACGGATTTGGAAGCTTCTTCACTAACCGGGAAATCACCTTTTTTATAACCTAAATATTGGAAACATTTTTGAAGATGAAGAGGAATAGGGTAATAAATTTCTGTTCCAATGCTATTTTCTTTCAGAAATTCCCTAAGTTTATCCCTTTCTTTTGCTCGAATCGTATATTGATTGAAAATATGGTAATTATTACATTTGTTTTTAAAAACAGGAACAGGTACTTTTATATATCCCTTTCCAATTAAACCCTCTTCCTCAAATCTCTTATTATAATACTCAGCATTTTCTCTTCTCTTTTTTGACCACTCATTTAAATATTTTAACTTCACATTTAGCACAGCAGCTTGAAGTGCATCCAATCTGAAATTTCCTCCAATCATTTTATGGTAGTACTTAGGTTCAGCCCCATGAACTCTGAGCATTTTAATTTTTTGATATAAGTTTTCGTCGTTCGTGACAACCATTCCTCCATCACCGAATCCACCGAGATTCTTGGAGGGAAAGAAAGAAAAAATTCCTGTGTCTCCCATTGAGCCGGCTTTTTTTACAGTTGATGAAAAAGGATACTCTGCCCCAATGGATTGAGCTGCGTCCTCCAGTACATAAATGTTATATTTTCTTGCAATTTCCAGAATAGGAGCCATATCCGCACATTGCCCAAAAAGATGTACAGGAATAATGCATTTAATCCTAAATTTTGAATTTTTAGCTTTAAACTCGATTAAATCACGAAGCTTGTTTGAATCAATATTATATGTAACTGGATCAATATCAATGAAAACTGGCACTGCATTGAGTCTTGCAATTACTCCCGCGGTAGAGAAAAAAGTAAAAGGAGTTGTAATAATTTCATCACCGGGCTTAATTTCAAACGCCATAAGGGAAACAAGGAGCGCGTCTGTACCTGAGGAGACACCAATAGCATATTTTGTGTCAGAATATTTAGCTATATTTTTTTCCAGTTCTTCTACTTTTGGACCTAAAATAAATCGTTGAGATTCCAGTACCTCATCTATTGCTTTTTTTATTTCCTCTTTTATTTTTTGATATTGTGCTTTTAAGTCAAGTAATGGAACATACATTTTCTATCTCCAGAATAATAATAGTAAGTTTTTTCTTTAACATAATTTTTATTATTTGTGAAGAATATGAATTTTATAGAAAAAAATGGAAAAAAGAAATTGATTTTTGCCTTAATCTTTCTTATAATTAGGCAAAAATGAGGCAGATTGATTTTGATTATCTATGTGAATTAGCTAATTTAAAGCTCTCAAGAGAAGAAAGAATTAGACTTGAACCTCAAATAAAAAAAATTATTGAATGGGTTAATAAATTAGAAGAGCTGAAAATAGATGTAAATGAGGAGAAGGCATTTGGAATTGACTCTATTCTTCCTTTAAGAAAAGATAAACCCGAAATTTCCCTTTCCCTTGAAGATGTTTTATCAATGTTTCCTGAAAAGGAAAGGAATTTTTTAAAGGTTCCTAAAGTAATTGAGGGAAAATGAAATTGTATGAACTTTCTCTTATGCAATTAATTAATCTTTTAAATAAAAAAGAAGTAAAGGCAGAAGAGGTAATAAGGAGCTTTGCTGAAAGAATTGAAAGAATTGAAAAAAAAATTAATGCTTTTATAACCCTTAATTTAGAAAATGCAATTAATTCTGCAAAATTAATTGACCAAAAAAAACAAAAAGGGAAATTAGCTGGAATCCCCTTTGCAATAAAGGATAATATTCTCACAAAAGGAATAAGAACAACATGTGCTTCTCGGATCTTGGAAAATTTTGTTCCCCCTTATAATGCTACTGTTATTGAGAAGATTATTTCTGAAGATGGAATTATAATAGGAAAAACGAATATGGATGAGTTTGCAATGGGTTCTTCCACTGAAAATTCAGGTTTTTTCCAGACAAAGAACCCATGGGATCTGGGAAGGGTACCCGGTGGTTCTAGCGGAGGCTCAGCTGCAGCTGTAGCCTCTATGGAGGTGCCTATAGCATTAGGTTCTGATACAGGAGGTTCAATAAGACAGCCAGCCGCGTTTTGTGGACTCGTGGGATTAAAGCCAACATATGGTCGAGTTTCGAGATATGGATTGGTTGCTTTTGCATCTTCTCTGGATCAAATTGGACCATTGACAAGAACGGTCGAGGACTGCGCTTATATTATGAATTTAATCTCAGGTTTTGATCCAAAAGATTCTACTTCTTCCAATCAACCTGTTCCAGACTATTTAAGCGAAATTAAAAAAGAGATTAAAGGATTAAGGATTGGATTTGTTGGTGGGAATTTAATTGAAAATGTTGACTCCCGAATCCGAGAATTATATAATGAGATTCTCCACAAGTTAGAGAAAAATGGGATAGGATTAGAAGAAGTTAACTTTACTTATTGGGAATATGCCTTAGCGAGTTATTATATAATTGCACCTTCTGAAGCAAGTTCAAATTTAGCCCGTTACGATGGAATAAAATACGGTTATAGAGTCTCCAGTTATAGTAATTTAAAAGATTTATATTCGAAAACGAGAACTTCAGGTTTTGGGGAAGAAGTGAAAAGAAGAATTATCCTTGGGACATTTGCTTTGAGTTCAGGTTATTATGAGGATTATTATTTAAAGGCGATTAAAACAAGAGCATTGATAGCAAAGGAATTCAAAGAAGCTTTTAATAGAGTTGATTTAATTGTTTCACCAACTACTCCTGAGCCAGCTTTTAAATTTGGAGAAAAGTTAGACCCAATATCAATGTATCTCTCGGATATATTTACAATAACAGCAAATCTTGCAGGTATTCCAGCCCTATCAGTCCCGATTGGTCTAACCGAAGAAAACTTGCCAGTGGGATTACAAATTATGGGAAATTATTTTGAGGAAAGTAAAATTTTAAATTTTGCTTATTTATTGGAAAAAGATTTAAAATTTTATCAATATAAACCTAATTTAACATAAGGAGGAATTTAATGATTAAAAGATTGGTGTATTTTCTTTTTCTGGTCAGTTTAATTATATTTTTAGTTGATTGTGCTGGAAAGCCTGAGGAAAATTTATTAAAAAGATATTTTCATGCGGTGAGATTGAATGATACAGATACTATGGGTTCAATGGCTTTAGAACCAATTTCTCCTGAATTTAAGAGTTGGAAAATTATAAGCATTAGTGAAGAAATAGTGGAACCTGTTATACTGCCAGATTTAGATAAGAAAGAAAAGGAAGCTAAGAGTAAACTAAACGAGCACACGGGGATTGTTCTTGATTTAAAGAATGAGTTGGATGAAGCTAAAATGGAGCTTGAATTTGCTCGAACTGCAAGGGCAAGAAGAGCAGCGAGGCGAAAAGTTGCTGAAAAGCAGGCAGCTTATGATAAAGAATATGAAATTCATAAACAGCTTCTGAAAGAATATAATAAAGCAAAAGAAGCAGCAGAAAGGGAGGAGAAAATTGCCAATTTTTCTGTATTGGGTGAATTTCCAAATATAAGAGAAATGACAGGAGAGATTCACAAGAAGGAGGTAATTATTGAATTAAATACTCCTGAAGGAGTAAAGAGATATAAAGCAAATTTTAGAAGATATATATTAAAGGATCCAGTGACAAACGCCACTCATCGCGGAAGATGGATTATACTCAATTTTGAGCCAATAGAGTAATTATTTAATTTTTTGAAGTCAAAGAAATTTAGTAAGGAAAGTTCTAAATTATTAGATTTGTTTGAAGAAAGAAGGGAATCTAACACACATTGGAATTCCCTCCGTGGTACTAATTTTTCCACGATAGTAAACTTAATATAGATTAGAAAATTTTTGATACAAATATGTTTAAAATTTTTAAATTTTAATTTGTAGCTCTACTTTCAAAGAGTTTTAAAAAGGGAAAAATCAAGAATAATAATCCTTTTTTACATGATAATTTAAAACTCTCTTCAAATCTATGTTGAAAATAAGAGATAATTCTGATAATTTACAAACTAAATGAATAAATGCATAAGAGTTATGTTGGAGGAAAGGGAGAAGAGGATTCTCTCACCAAAAGCCTGTTTAAGTGTAAATTCTAAAGGAAGGAAAAAAAAAGAAAAACCATGTGACATTAGAACCGAATTTCAGAGAGATAGAGATCGTATAATTCATTGTAAAGCCTTCAGAAGGTTAAAACATAAAACACAGGTTTTTCTTGCACCGTATGGAGACCATTATAGGACTCGCCTCACCCATACACTCGAAGTTTCTCAAATTGCAAGGACAATTGCAAGAGCTTTGAGCTTAAATGAGGATTTAACAGAAGCTATTTCTCTTGGACATGACCTTGGTCATACTCCATTTGGTCATGCGGGTGAAAGAATACTTGATAAAATTTTTAAGGAATTCTCTCTGGGGAATTTCCACCATTATGAACAGAGTTTAAGAGTAATTGATAAATTAGAATATGGAGGGAAGGGCTTGAATTTAACCTATGAAGTTAGAGATGGAATACTCAAGCATTCCAAAGGAACAGGGGAAATCCTCGATTTCAAATCTGAGAATTTACCAAAGACATTGGAGGGTCAGATAGTAAGGGTTTCTGATGTAATCGCTTACATAAATCATGATATTGATGACGCAATCCGCGCCGGAATAATAGAAGATATTCCAAGAGATTTGAAAATTGTTCTTGGAAAATATCCTTCTCAGAGACTTGATATAATGGTAAAGGATGTCATTAATGCAACTCAGGAAAATGGACTTGAAAAGATTTCCATGAGTAAAGAAATTTATGAAGCAGTAAATTGCCTGAGGGAGTATCTATATGAGAGAGTCTATAGTTATGATGAAAAAGTCGAGCAAGAGAAAAAAGCAGAAAAAATACTTTTAGATTTGTTCTACTATTTGAGAGAGAATCCCAAGGATTATATCGCTCCTTACCCTGAGGAAGATTCACTGGAGAGGAGGATAGCAGATTTTATAGCTGGTATGACTGACCGATATGCCCTGAGATTATATGAAAAGTTATTTATGCCCGAACCCTGGGAAGTTTTTTGAAATGAAGAAGAAAATACCTTCTAATGTAAAATTCTTGGGCCTAGTGAGTTTTTTCAATGATTCTGCATCTGAAATGATCTATCCCCTTTTGCCTGTTTTTCTTACCTCTTACCTTGGAACAGGAACTGCAATTGTTGGTCTTATAGAAGGAATAGCAGAAAGCATATCAAGCTTAAGCAAATTGATTTCTGGATGGTTATCTGATTTATGGAAGAAGAGGAAAGTAATTGTGATTGGAGGTTATGCACTTTCTTCCCTCTCAAGACCCATAATTGGAATTACAACCAACTGGACTCAGGTTCTTACTCTTAGATTTGCAGACCGTCTGGGAAAGGGCATCAGAACTTCACCACGAGACGCCTTGCTTGTTGATTCAGTAAATGAGAAGGAAAGAGGGAGAGCTTTTGGTTTTCAAAGAGCATTTGACCATTTAGGAGCAGTGGTTGGTCCAGTTATTGCTTTTCTTTTATTGAGAGGCTTTCATTTAAGTTTGAGAACTGTTTTTCTGCTTGCGATTTTACCCTCCATTTTGATTTTGACCTTTTTAATTTTCTTTGTAAGGGAAAAAATACCTCTAATCACACAGCGTGGTAAATTAAATTTAAGGGAAGTTAAATTTTCTTCTGCTTTCAAATATTACCTGGCTACCCTTATAATCTTCACCCTTGGGAATTCAAGCGATGCTTTTCTAATTCTGAAAGCTAAAGAAGCTGGGATTACAATCGGGTTTTTACCACTAATATGGATGGGACATAATTTTGTAAAGGCTATTTCTGCTTATCCTTCAGGTGTATTATCAGACAAATTCGGTAGAAAAAAAATTATAATTTTTGGATGGCTTGTTTACAGCCTTGTTTATATTGGATTTGCTTTTAGCAATAAATATATTTCAATAATTTTGTTATTTCTTCTTTATGGACTTGTTTTTGGAACCACAGAAGCTGTTGAAAAAGCCTTTGTGGCTGATCTTGTTCCAGAAAAAATTAGGGCAACAGGCTATGGGGTTTTCAACTTTGTTGTAGGAGTTACTCTCTTTCCAGCCAGCATGATAACCGGGATTCTTTGGCAAAAATTTAGTTCTAAGGTTGCCTTATTAACAGGAGCTATTTTGGCTTTTATTGCCTGTTTAATGCTCAATGGATTAAAGGAAAAACAGTTGGAGGAGAAACAAAATGAAAGTAATTACAGAATCAATTAATTTTTCAACAAAGGGCTTTAGTGATATAAAGGATATTACTTCTATGATTAATAATAAAATAAAAGATTCTAAATTAAGAAAAGGAATTGTAACAGTATTCGTTCCAGGTTCAACTGGAGGTTTAACCACAATGGAATATGAGCCTGGATTAATAAAGGACTTAAAAAATTTGCTTGATAAGATTATCCCAAGTAATATTCCCTATTTTCATGATGAAACATGGGGGGATGGAAATGGCTTTTCTCATTTACGGGCATCTCTAATTGGGCCTTCCTTAACTGTTCCCTTTTCTGATGGGAGACTTCTTCTTGGTACATGGCAACAAATAATATTTATAGATTTTGATAATCGCCCCCGTTCAAGAAATTTAATTGTTCAATTAATCGGAGAAGAATAGCATGGATATTGATAAAGAAAAATTAAAATCAATTAGAAAAAGGCGAGAAATTATCTCAAAACAAAGAGATATAGAATTGAAATGGCAAGAATTGGAAAAGGATGAAGATTTAACTCGAAGGGAGAAACTCGAAAAACTGATTTATTCAGAATTGAAAAAGGAAGAAGAAAAAGCGGAAAAGGAAGAGAAATTGATTGATTTGCCATCTAAGGTACAAATTTTTGAGCATGTTTTTCCCTCTGACTATGTTTATGGAGGTGTGCCAATAAAATATGGATTTGAAATTAGTGGCAATGAGCTTTATTATTTAAGTCAATCTCCTGAATTTAAAAATATAGATTTGTCATCTTCCTTATTTTTGGATCTTGAGACAACAGGTTTAAGCATTGGAACAGGCACTATTCCTTTCCTTATAGGACTCGGCTTTTATCTAGGAGATAAGTTTTGTATAATTCAGTATTTCTTACCACAGCCTTCTGAAGAGGAAGAATTGATAGATAACTTGAATAAATTTTTAAGCGAGATGAATTTTAAATCTATTATTACGTATAATGGTCGAGGATTTGACCTCCCGATTCTTGAAACAAGGTTTATATTAAATAGAAAAAATTTCAGTTTGAAATCCTTCCCTCACTTGGATTTTTTGATTCCTGCAAGAATTTTGTGGAAACAGAAATATAGAAGCTGTAAACTTTCCCATCTTTGCCGTGAATTGCTCGGGGTTTTAAGAGAAGATGATATTCCTTCGAGCTTGATTCCAAATATTTACTTCAATTATTTGAGGTCAGGAGATTTTTCATTAATTGAAAAAGTTTTATATCATAATGAACAGGATTTATTAAGTCTTCTCAGTTTAATAATAATTGGAGGTCTTTATTTTAAAAAAGAGAGAAAAATTAATTATGCAGATGGGCTCGATTTTTTTGGGGTCGGAAGACTCCTCGAAAAAAATAAAGCCCTTGAGGAGTGTATGGAGGCCTATAATAAGGCTCTTAATTTCTACGTTCCCCAATCATTGGAAATTAAAATCAAGAAAAAATTATCATATTTCTATAAAAAAACTGAGCAGTGGGAGAAAGCCATTGCCTTATGGGAAGAACTGGCTTTTCTTGGAGAAGTCCATCCTTTAAGAGAGTTAGCAATCTATTATGAACACAGAGAAAAGAATTTAATTAAAGCAAAAGAAATAGTAGAAAGGGCTTTGGATAGGGGGGATTTAAGCGAGCATTATAGAAAGGATTTTGAGAAAAGATTAATTCGACTCGACAGAAAATTGAGAAAATTCTTTTAAAATGAAAATCTTCCTCGCCTTATATTCGCTATTAATTATTCTTTTAGGAATTCTTCTTCCTGTTTTTCAGAAATATTATTTACGAGAATCTTTTAAATATCCTCTTTTTGCAATCATTTTTTTAGGTTTTCTTGGGGCGTTTATTTATTTATATTCATGCATCAGAAAGAAAGGAAAAAAGTATTTAAGAATTTCAGGTGTTATTTTCTCATTCTTATTGGGAATTCTAATAAATTTATATATATCGAAATCGACCCCGATTTTTTTAGCAGCTCTGAGAGAAAGAATACATTTATTTGAATATGGTTTGCTTGCAGTTATTTTCTATCATTCTTTTAAAAATGAAATCAGTGAAAAATTAATTTATATTGGAGCATGTTTTTATGGAGGGATAATAGGCATAATTGATGAATTTTTTCAATATTTTATTGCTGGTAGGGTTGGAGATTTAAGGGATGTAATGATTAATATCTTATCAGTATTTGTAGGTGCATTTTTTGCATTTAGTCTTAATTATGAAAGTCAAAAAATAGATATAAAGTCATCAAAGAAAATTTATATTCTTTCCTTTATGTTTTTTCTTATGCTCGGCACTTTTATTTATACAGTTCATCGCGGATATTTAATTAAAGACCCTGAAATAGGAGAATTCAAATCAAAATACTATGAAGCAAAATTATTGGAAATTTCAGAGCAGAAAGAAAAAATCTGGAAAAAAGAGAAATTAAAAAATCCTGCAAGATTTTCAAAGCCTAAAAATTATTATTCGGGAAAAATTATTGTGCTGGAGGATATTTATTTTAAGGAAGCTTTATTAAGAACTGGAAAAAGAAATAAATATTTCAGGGAGAAAAAATATTTGAAGGCGTATAAAGAAAATGAGATTCTAGAGAAATATTACAGACCATTTATTATTTATTTCTCTGAGCAATGGACCGACATCCAGAAAGCCATCTGCCTAAAAAAAATAGGTAGAAAAAAAGATATTTATTATAAAAGTAAATCTCTTTCTTTTATATATACAGGAATGAAAATAAAAGTTTTAATTTATGGAATAGTTATTATTTTATTTCTACATCTATTAATTTCTTATCCCCTATTTTCGAGGAAGCCAAACAGCCATTTCCCCAATTCCCCTATGTGACCAAGCGTAATATGGAATAGCAATGAGCTTTTCTTTCTCAGTTTGGCCAATCAATACATTAATTCCTCCGAGAAGTTCTGGATGAAACTCTACTTTAAAATTCATTTTATCTGGAATAGAACGATTTAATACCTTTCCTTCATTATCAATCCCCTCAAAACAGTAAACAAGAGGACCTCGTTGTATAGCCACTTTACCTCTATCTTCCTCCACTTTTTCATGTGCTATAATTCTTCTGACTGGCATGGGAAGTCTGAGTTCTATAATATCGTTTTTCGCCCATTTTCTTTTGATGGATACATAACCTTTGTCCAAATTCAAGGGATAAATTTTTGAATTTACTTTTAATAAGGGTTTCTCGATCTCCTTATCTAAAAAAGAATAAAGATCACTTGGCACAGGTTTTCCAAGAGCCCATCCAGGTATTCTAATTTTAATTTCAAAATATGAATCAGTTTCTGGAAAGACAATTATCTTAATCATCCCATCCCATGGATAATTAGTTTTCTGTATTAGTTTTATCTTATTTCCTTGAATTTTAAAGGTTGTCTCATTCTGAATGAATAAATTTACATAAATTGTTTTATCTTTAAAAGCATATATGTATCCTGGTAAGGATGGAATGAATCTACATATATTTGTGGGACAGCAGGCACAATCAAACCATGGTTTTCTTGTTGCCTCTCCCTGATTGAATTTAAATTTTCCATCTGATTCGAGAGGATTAGGATAGAAGAAGAGGTCTCCGCTTAAAGAGACACCTGAAATAAGCCCATTGTACAGAGTTCTTTCAAGAACATCTATGTATTTTCCGTCTCCATGAAGGAGAAAAAGCCGATAATTCCATAATACATTTCCAATTGCAGCACATGTTTCATTATAAGCAGACGCATTGGGTAACTCATAATCATTTCCAAAGGCTTCACCTTCACGTCGTGCGCCAATACCACCTGTTATATATAATTTTTTTGACACTACATTTTCCCAGATAGTATCAATAGCATTAATATATGCTTTATCTCCTGTTAGGGCAGCAACGTCAGCCATTGCAGAATACATATATGTTGCTCTAACTGCATGTCCGATGGCTTTTTTCTGTTCAATTACTGGTTTATGAGCCTGCATATACCATGGTTGATTATAGATTGAAAAGGGTGATGTGCTCGAAAACTTTTCTTCAAATTTATGTTTTCCTCTTTCATCCAGAAAAAATTTAGCAAGTTTTAGATATTTTTCATTTCCGGTTACTCTATAGAGCTTAACCAGTCCTATTTCAATTTCTTGATGTCCGGGGTATCCATGTCGCCTATTTGGTCCAAAAACCTTACATATTAAGTCAGCATTTTTAATAGCAATATCAAGAAAATTTCTCTTGCCAGTAGCCATATAATATGCAACTGCAGCCTCATACATGTGTCCCACATTGTAAAGCTCATGACTTGAACCCAGATTAGACCATCTCTCTTTCCCTGCGCCAGGAGGGGGATTTTCCGGGTCAATTGTTCGTGCTGTATACAGATATCCATCTTCTTCCTGCGCTGCCTTAATTTTAGCGATTAAGTTATCCATGTATTTTTCGAGTTCAGGATTCGGACGAAGTGCCAGAGAATAGGAGGCGCCTTCCATAATTTTAAAAACGTCTGAGTCATTATATCTCCTCCCAATAAACTTTCCCTTCATCAAACCTCCTGCCTTTGCAAAGTTATCAATACGTCCGGTTTGTTCACATTTTTTAAAGGCAAATGGAATTGTCACCTTAAGATTTGTTTCGAGTCTGGGGAGCCAGAAATTGTCACTAATTTTGACTCGAGTGAAAGGCACTGGTTTAATTGGATAATCTTTATTAACATTTCCTTCCCCTCCACATACAAATATAAAAAGCAAAATAAGAATAAGCAAGAAAATTTTTCTTCTCATTTAAGCCACCTCTTTATTTTAAATTCTCAAGAAGAAAATTAGTAATTAATGTAAAAATATGGCGGCGGGCATTATCTCCTCTTATTCCATGATCCCGATTAGGATATATCATAACACTGAATTGTTTGTTTTCTTTAATTAATTCATTTACAAGCTGAACCGTGTTCTGAAAATGAACATTGTCATCAAGGGTTCCGTGAATAATTAGAAATTTGCCCTTTAAATTTTTGGCATATTTTGTAGCTCCACTTTTTTCATAGCCTTCAGGATTATCTTTTGGTTGTTTCATGTAACGTTCAGTATAAATCGTGTCGTAATTTAGCCAGTGGGTCACAGGCGCAACAGAAACTCCGACCTGAAAGTGGTCAGGAGCGGTAAGCATCGCCATACATGTTACATATCCACCATAACTCCATCCCCATATTCCTATTTTCTTAGGATCAACATAGGGGAATTTCTTAAGGAATTTCACTCCCTGAATATAGTCATAAATTTCCCAATATCCTAAATTTCCATAAAGCATATGAGCATATTTTTTCCCGAAATGAGCTGAGCCTCGGTTGTCCATTATGAAAATTATAATTCCTTCCTGTGCTAAGTATTGATACCACAGACCCCGTAATCCCATCCATCGGTTAGCCACAGATTGACTCTCAGGTCCTCCATATATGGCGAAAAGAACAGGGTATTTTTTATTAGGATTAAAATCTTGGGGCTTAAGAATCATAGTAGGTAAGTTGATTCCATCTTCAGTGGTAACCTCCAAAAATTCCCATTTACTGAGTTTATATTCAGAAAGTTCTTTAACAATATTTTCCTCTATTGGTTTAACAAGGGTTCCATCAGACCTATAAAGGTCAAGTCGAGATGGACGAGATATATTATTGTAAAATGAAAGGTAATAATCGCAAGTTGGAGCCATGATTATAGAATAAGTTCCATTTTTTTTGGTTAGTCTTTTTAAATTTCCAGAAAAATTCACTTTATATAAATGAGATTCCAGGCTTGATTTTTTATTACCAATAAAATAAATAATTCCTTTTTTCTCATTAACTCCAACTATCTTTCTAACCGACCAGGGGCCCTGGGTAAGTCTATTTATAAGTTTTCCTTTAAAATCATAAAGATATATGTGATTCCAATTGTCTTTATCAGAAAGCCAGATAAAATATGGTTTGGTTTTGAAAAAATATATTTCCTTAGGATGAATCCATAATTTTTGTTCTTCCCTCAGAATAAGCTCTGATTTTCCAGTTGCAGGATTAACCTTAAGCAAGTCTATTCTGTTTTGATCCCTATTCAAAGTTTGCACAGTCAGGAACTCGCTATCAGGAGTCCAGATTGCCCGGGCTATATATATTTCTTCATTATAATTCAATTTAATCCATACAGTTTTCTGTGTTTTTATTGATATAATTCCTAATTTAACAAGAGGATTAGTCATTCCAGCTTTTGGATATGTTACAGGGACCTGCTGAGCTCTAAAGGGAAGAAGATTCATCATTGTCATTTTAAACACAGGTGATTCATCAAATCTATAGAAAACTATTTTTTCGCTATCAGGTGACCACCAAAAACCTTTATAGTTTCTATGAAAGAGTTCCTCATAGTAAACCCATGTCAGATATCCATTCAAAATATTTTTATTTCCATCTGAAGTGAGCTGAATCTCAAGCCCTGTTGGGATGTGGAGAGAATATAAATTATTACCTCTGACATAAGCCACATATTTCCCATCTGGTGAGAATTCAGGAATTTTTTCTGGTAGAGAAGAAGCGGTTAATCTTTTAAACTGGTCATTTTTTATATTGTAATAATATAAATCTCCATTATGTAAAAAAATCATTTGTTTTTTATCCTTTGAAAAAATAAAGTTTTTCACATTGAATTTTTCATTCTGGGAGGTTAATTCTTCCCATTTTTTCTGGATAATTTTCAAGTTCAAGTAGACTTCTCTTTTACCTTTTTTCACATCGTATCGCCATATAATAGGTTCCTCAGTTTTTTTATCAGGAAAGAGAAAATAGAAGTATCTTCCATCTTCACTCCATGAAATTCGAGAGGGTAATTTTCCCCTTAGACTCGGTTGCCCTGGATCATATAATCTTGACATGGTTAATTTTTTGCCCTGCTCTTGAGCAAATGAATTTCCAAGGATAATAAAAATACAAATGATTAAAATAATAAAAGTTCTTTTCCCTTTCATTGCTATTCCTCCTTTTTCTTATATTCCAGTATTAGATTGAATAATTCTTCGGCTACTTTTTTGGATGCTCCTTTTTCCCCAAGACTTTTCTTAATTTTTTTAAATTCTTCTATCATTTTAGAAGTTATTTGAGGTGAATTTAAAATTCTGAGTGCTTCTTTATAAATATTTTCAGGAGTGAAATCCTTCTGAATCAATTCTGGGACGATTCTTTTTCCAGCTAATATATTTACGATACTGTAGTTTCTTATCCTAATAAAATGTATGCCAAGATTATAGGTAAAAGGAGAAAGTTTATAAAAGGTAATAAGAGGTTTTTCAAGGAGAGCTGCTTCAAGATTTGCTGTTCCACAGGAGGATATAATTAGATCACTGTAATACATTGCTTCATAATTATCTTCTGAAATGACTTTCGCATCTAAATTTGAATTTAAATATTTTTCTATCAAATCCTCTTTAATGTTTTCAGCTCTTACAAGGATAAATTGTGCTTTAATTTTATTCTTTAATTTTTGAATTGCTTCTATTAAAACAGGTAGATGATATTTTATTTCGCCTTCCCTACTTCCTGGTAAAAAGGCAATTAATTTCTGTTTCGAGTTCAGTCCATATTTTCGGAAAAAATCCTCTTTTGAAAGATTAATTTTTATTCTTTCAAGAAGAGGATGCCCCACAAATATTGCATTTACTCCATAATTTTTATAAATTTCCATTTCAAAAGGGAATATAAGCAAAATTTTATTTACATATTTTTTTATTTTTTTAATCCTTCCCTTTCTCCAGGCCCATATAGTAGGACTTATATAGTATAAAACAGGAATTTTCATTTTACGCAGTTTTTTAGCTAATCTTAAATTAAAATCCGGAAAATCAATTAAGATTGAAACTACAGGTCTTCGATTTTTAACTTCCTTTAGAATTGAATTAAAAATATTTAATACTTTTGGAATATGGGAGATGATTTCAAATATTCCTCTTAAAGAGACATCAGATATACGAAATATGAGTTCAACCCCCTCTTTCTCCATCCAGTTTCCACCGATTCCAAAGAATGAGTATTTATTACTTAATTTTTTGAATTCTTTTATAAGTTGTGCGCCATACTTTTCACCCGAATTTTCACCTGCAATGATTAATATAGATTCCATTTACCAACTCGTTTATTAAGGAGTCTATTTTGGCTTTCCATAATAAATTATTCTTGGCATTCTTTTGGGATCCTGACCATAAAAAAATAGCCATTTATCATATTGATCCTGATTTAAATAGATTTTTATTGATTTTTTTGAAGAACGGCTTGCAACTCCTATTATCTGTGGAAACTCAATTGAATCAAGTTGTTCTTCAGGAACAAGAATAACTTCATTAAATTTATACCCTCTTCCTCGAAATAATCTTCCTCGTATTCCAACGCCACTTATTCTTGAAGATAATAAAATTACATACCACTTGCCATGGTCTGTCATTGGATCTCGATATAATTTCCTTATGCATTTCTCTTTATATAATTCTTCAAGGCTTCGTGGGAAAGCACCTGGATGTTTTAATTGATATAATCTTATTGCCTCAACATATTGTTTTCCTCTAAATATTAGTTCTTCTTCCTTTTCTCTCTGTACGATTGTCTGCCATACTGGGACTGCTGTTAACAGGAGTATAGACATAACAGAGATAAGTATCATTAAAGCAATTAGAGCATATCCTTTATTTTTCATATCTACCAAGTATTATATGGGGTGCCATCGAGGGAGATTTCTTTAGAACCCGATTTTACATCAATTATGCCGAGTTCTTCCTGATACATGTTTTCTTCTGTAAGGGGTTCTCTAATAACCACCCAAGTTTTATCAGAACCTGTAATAGGATCAATTGGTATCCTTCTTAGATATCCTTCTTCCACAAGAGCCTCCAAGCTGGGTGGATATTTTCCCTTATCAGAGTAATAGTCATCAATTACTTTTCTTAAAACGTATAAATTTTCTTTAAGTACAGCTTCTTTGGCTTTTAGTGTAGCGTGTTTAAATTGGGGAATGGCTATGCTTGCAAGAATGCCTATAAGAACCATTACAATTAAAAGTTCTGCAAGAGTAAACCCCCTATTGCTTCTCTTCATTTTACCATGTATTGTATTTTGTCCCATCGAGCGCGGTTGCTGTTGATTTAGTATAGACATCGTAAACATTCTGACCACCCCAAATAGTTGAATCAGGTTCATCCTGATAAGATCTCAATCCCCAGTCATAGGAATTAGTCATTGGATCCTTGGGTATTCTTCTTAAAAATTTCTTTATCCTTATTCTTCCATTTTCATCCTTTATTTTAATTCCTTTTACAAGTATTTCAAGATTTGGAGGATAACCATAGGTTTCAGGGTCAATTTCCCCAACGATTCTTTTCTCATCAGCTAATCTTTTATATTCATCAATTGCTTCCCTTATAGTTCTGAGGGCTCTTCTCAGCTCGATTTCTTTTTCCCTTTTAACTGCAATTTCAGCCATGGGTAGAGCAATGGCTGCGAGTATTGAAATTATTGCAAGAACTATTATTAATTCAATTAATGTAAAGCCTTTTTTGTCTTTTAAAAGAAATTTCATTTTTGAAGTTTAGAAGAATCTATCCTTATCCTTCTTTTTGTAAACCGTTTTTCTAGATAAAGTTTTAAATGTTGGTTTGTAATAATAAGATGGTTGAGGATCCAGAGCCTTTTTGCTTAATTTAATTCTGTGGTCTTGATCTATATCTATGACTTTAACTTTTATCTGCTGACCGACTTTTAATTCCTTCCTAATATCCTTAATTCTCCTATGTGCAATTTCAGAAATGTGTAATAGACCAACAATATTTGGTAAAATTTCAACAAACGCTCCATAATCCTCTATTCTTACAACTTTCCCAGTATATACCTTTCCCACTTCAGCTTCTTGGGTAATTTCTCTTATCATTTGTATTGCTTTTTCAGCAGATTCTGCATCATTTGCTGCAATTGTTATTTTTCCATTTTCTTCTATATCAACCTTGACATGCGTTTGAGAAATAATCTTCTTTATATTTTTCCCTCCTGGCCCTATAATGTCGCTAATTTTATCTGGATTTACAATTATGGTTTTAATTCTAGGCGCAAAAGAGGATATATCAGCTCTTGGCTCAGCAATTGCTTCTTTCATTTTTTCCAGAATTTTCTTTCTTGCTTCACGAGCTTGGACAAGAGCTTCTTTTAAAATAACAGAGTTAATATTTTTTATTTTTATATCCATTTGAATAGCAGTAATACCTGTTTCAGTTCCAGCCACTTTAAAATCCATATCTCCATAGTGGTCTTCTAAACCTATGATATCAGTAAGTATTTTATATTTATCATTTTCAGTAATTAATCCCATAGCAATTCCTGCTATTTTCATACTTATAGGGACTCCAGCATCCATAAGAGCTAAAGTTCCACCGCAAACTGTAGCCATTGAAGAAGAACCATTGGATTCAAGAATATCTGAAACTATTCTTATAGTATAGGGAAATTTTTCCTCATCAGGAATAGCAGGAAGTATAGCTTTTTCAGCTAAAGCTCCATGTCCAATTTCTCTTCTTCCAGGAGCTCTTAGAAAGGAAACTTCCCCAACACAGAAAGGAGGAAAATTATAATGGACCATAAATCTTTTCTCATCTTCCTCACCGAGTCCGTCCAGTCTCTGAACATCTTCAAATGTTCCCAAGGTTGCGGTTACAAGGGCCTGAGTTTCTCCCCTTGTAAATAAAGCTGAACCATGAGTTCTTGGGAGAAATCCAACTTTAATTGATATTGGTCTTATCTCATCAAGTTTTCTTCCATCCACCCTCATATCAGTCTCTAAAACTATTCTCCTGACTGTTTTCTTTATAATTTCGTCAAATATCTTTTTTAGTTTATAATGTGCAACTTCATCTTCTTCTGGAATTTCAGAGGAGAGCTTTTCATAAATCTCTTTTATGTTTTCCTCTCTGTCGAGTTTTCTTTCCACTAATAAAGCTTTCTCGAGTTCATTTCCTATTTTATCTTCAATTTTTTTATATTCTTCCTCAAGGATTTCAATTGTCTGATAGGTTCTTTTTTGAATTTTCAACTTATTTGCTAATTCTTTTTGAGCTTCTATAATTTGCTGGATTGGTTTTTGCGCAAAAACTATAGCATCTACTATTTTTTCATCTTCGACATTATTAGCACTCCCCTCAACCATTACTATCCCATCTTCAGTTCCTGCAACTGTTAAATTAAGTTTGCTTGAATCTAACTGGCTTACAGATGGATTTATTATAAATTCATCATTTATCAAACCAATTTTTACTGCACCAACTGGAACAGTGAAAGGTATATCAGATAGATAAAGAGCTACAGAAGCTCCTATTATGCCGAGCGTATCTGGTTCATTTTCTAGATCCGCGGATAATAATAGAGCGATAATTTGAGTGTCATTAAAATACTTTTCCGGAAAAAGAGGTCTAATTGGACGGTCAATCAAACGACTTACAAGAATTTCTCTTTCTGTAGGTTTACCCTCTCTCTTAAAAAATCCTCCAGGTATTTTGCCTGCTGCAAAAGTGCTTTCTCTATAATCAACAATTAAAGGGAGAAAATCCTTAATCTCTTTTACCTCTTTTCTTGAGGTTGCTGTAACCAGCATAATTGTATCCCCATATCTTACCATTGCAGAGCCGTCTGCTTGGCGGGCAAAATTTCCTATTTCAATGATGAGATTTCTTCCCCCTATTTCTAATTCAACCTTTTCTTGCATAATATAGATTTTCTAACCCCTGATCTTTAGCCTTTCAATAAGTTTTTTATATCGAGAGGGGTCCTCTCTTTTTAAATAATTTAAAAGTCTTTTTCTCTTTCCTACTAATTTCATTAAGCCTAATCTAGAGTGGAAGTCTTTTTTGTGAATTTTGAGGTGTTCTGTTAGATAATTTATTCTTTCTGTCATGAGAGCTATCTGGACTTCTGGAGAACCGGTATCACTCTCTTTAATTTGAAATTTTTCAATAATGGCTTTCTTTTTATCTTTCGTAAGAACCAATTTGCACCTCCACTTCTAATTAAGAAATCACTATATCAAAAATTTTTAATTAAGTAAAGACTTGGTATTTTTCCGATATAATAGAAAATTAAGATTTTAATGGAAAATTATTTTTATGATTGAAATCAGAATTCTAAGGGAATATATCTGCTAAGGCACTTGGTAAAGACATATTTACCACCTTGATTAACTCTAAGAATCTCTGTAATAATACCGACTTTTCTCATTACATCTTCCATCAACACCACAGGATATAATAACACATGATGATGGATCATTGA